>Ga0102889_1000016_pt1 | contig 101761 bp, 111 predicted proteins | sample Colrivmet1551A02_FD_84505 | JGI IMG/M metagenome (GOLD analysis project Ga0102889, IMG submission 84505) | Estuarine microbial communities from the Columbia River estuary - metaG 1551A-02 | ecosystem: Environmental > Aquatic > Marine > Intertidal zone > Estuary | place: USA: Columbia River...
AAGAAACCTACTGTTAAGAAACCTACTGTCAAACGAAAGACCTTTAACGCAAAGGCCCCCGTTAAGAAGAAGTCTCCTGCCACTAAAAAGAAATAAGAAGTTAGGTTGATATAACAAATTGTTCTAAGAAAGCCCTTGTTTTTGTAGCTGAATCGTGTATAATAGCTACTGTTGATGGGGAGGTCTGGTCTCCTGATTAAGAACCTTCGGGGTTCACTGCTTGTCTCCGAGACATCTGGAATCAGGAATAGGAACTTCGGTTCACTGCTCCTCCCACCATTTATTATTTTTGAGGTTTTATGATGACTAGTTTAAAAGGTTACATTGACGCCACTTACTACGAGTTAGTCGAGGTTCTTGGAGAACCTACCTATCTTCGTGATGCGCTTGATGTAGAAGATAAGATTTGTACCGAATGGGAGTTCGTTGGATATAACTTCTACGGAGAAGAAACTCCGATCACTGTGTATGACTGGAAAGATTATGACGGTGGGGTTAAAAGTAGAGGCGGAGAACTCTATAAGTGGCACATCGGGGGAACTGAGTTATGTGTTCTTGATATCGTTGAAGCAAAAATAAGACACCTGCGTGAGAAAAATATTTAAATTATTTTGGCTAGGGCCCTTGACATTGTTCCCAGTTATGTTATAATAGCTACCTAATTGATTGAGAGAGATGTATTATGAAAAATGAAATGATTGAGTTGTTCGCGAAACACGACCTTATTCTTACTATTGATGAAGAACGTATGATCGCCAAGTGCGACCGTCTTGCTCCTCGTGCCCGTCTTGGTTACAAGACTGAGTACCACGTTCGTTACCGTAGTGTTGAACGCATGTATGAAGCGCAACAAGAGTTCATTGATAATCGTCTCGCTGTTACCGAGTATCGCGCAAAACGTAAAGAAGCGCAGAAAGTCAAGGCAGCAGAACTTGCCGCCGGCGTTAAGGTCGGTGACCTGTTCGTTGACTCTTGGGGTTACGAACAGACTCAAGTCGATCTCTACCAAGTTGTTGCGAAACCTACTGCTCGGACTGTGATCGTTCGTGAGATTGCGTCTCAGACTGTCAAAGGTTCAGAAGGTTATGACTGTCAGAATGTTCGTGCGGTTCCCAACTCTTTCATTGGCGAAGAGATGAAGAAACGTCTGGACAACTACGGTGGTTTCAAGACTTCTTCTTACTCTTGCGCCCGTCCTACTACTGCGGAAGCAGAACACTACAACAGCTGGTACTACTAATGACTTTCAGAGAATTTTGTTTTAAACAGTGGACACTTCATTGTGAAGAGTGTGAAGGGTATGACGGAAAATACCCTGACTACGATTCGAAAGAGTACTTCCGGCGAATGAAATGGTTTCTAAGATGGCAATTTAGGAAGTTAAAAGAATCTAAAGCTAAATAAGCCCTTGACATTTGTTTCTGAAAGAAGTATAATAGCCACCTAATTGATTGAGAGAGAATATATTATGTTTAAATTTGTTGCTAAACCAAAACTGACTAACCGTTATGATGAAAAGACTTTTGAGAATAAGGATGCCAAAGTTGCTGCCGCAGAAGCTCTTCAGTACCTTAACGAATACAACGAGATGGGTAAAGAGTTTGCTGACCAATACGGACAATATGTCCCCGCGTTAAAGGCAGAAGACTGGGCAATGCTTGGTAAGTTAACTCCACCTACCGGTTTGTATTTCCGCGACAACACATTGATGGGACTCTAAGATGTTGAGACACAATGATAGTTGTACTGAACTCTTAACGATTCTTCAGGAAGAGTGTGCTGAAGTTATTCAGATGGCATCTAAACTAAAACGATTTGGTCAAGACCATGACACTCTTGAGCGGTTCGCCAAAGAACTCGGTGACCTTCAGTGTATGATCGACCTTTGCCAAGAATACGACCTCGTGTCTTATACCGACCTAGATTTGTATTCAGCAGAGAAACGAATAAAACTAAAGAGTTGGTCGGATCTCGTAAATGAAGATTGAGGACAAAATGAAAAAGTCAAATCCAGTTGCTAAGTATGCTAGAAAGTATAATGTCGCTGCGGTACATGTTGACCGTAAAAAGGAAGCTAAGAAGACCGGTAAATTTTACTTGACACAAGATAAGGATTAATGTATAATGGCTGTAGATAAAGTAATGAGATACGCAATGATTCGTCGTGCTACTCTCAGAGTACAGAAAAGTTCAAAAGTACGTAGGTCTAATCTACTGCTCGCGAAAGAAGTTTCGGCGTTAGACCGCCAAGACTATAAGTCCAACATTAGTTGGCATGACACTGACAAATATGTCAATGCTCATTTTAATGATGTTTATAAAGCAAACACTAACGAGGAATGGAATTAATGTCTGAATCACCAAACTTAATTGACTTAGGTCGATACCCTAAAAACGATGTAACTCTTATCTCACGTGAGTTCTTACGTATCGTGTACATCGAGTCTCTACAGGATTATGCTGAAGAAGCTCAAAAAGAAACCAAAGATGATGAAGTCATCGGTAACATGGAAAATGTGTTGAAGTGTCTTGAAACCGTTATTGTAATGCTTGACGGCAACGAAGATTTTCTCAAGTATGTTCATGCCGACGCCGAAGTATCTGAAGAGGACGCTGAATATGACCGATTCTAAAACATTCGAATATGATTCACTTATGGATACCCTCAAGAAAAACATTCTAGAGGTGACGTTCACTAAGGTTAATGGCGAGACGCGAGTAATGCCTTGTACCTTAGCGACTAATTTATTACCTGTTACCGAGCAACCTAAAGTATCCGAGACTAACGCTGACTACTCTGTCAACAAGTCTGTAATTCGTGCTTTCGCAATCGATAAACAAGCATGGCGCTCTTTTAAAGTAGAGAATGTTTTATCGGTTGGTGTACTGGATGAATAGAAAGGCAGAGAACGCTGCCAACTTTTTGGATAGGAAAACCTTCTCTCGCAACATAGAAGAGTTCGTATTCAAACATCGTATGAGTTATATGGATACTATAGTTCATCTTTGTGAAGTTCAAGGTCTAGAGGTAGAGGACATTAAAAAATATCTTACTGTCCCAATAATCGAAAACCTCGAAGCAGAAGCTCGGCAGTTAAACTTTCTACCAAAACTTAACACTTTAGATGTGTTATAAATAGCAGTGCCCTAGAGGCAATCACATACATTGTTCATACGACCATTGTTTATATTTAAGTAATCCTAATACTAAAGGAAATATTATGTCTTTCGCAAATCTAAAATCCAAATCTATGGATATCTCAAAGCTTGTTACCGCTGCTACCGAAGCATCCGGTCAGGCAACCAACACAAACAAATACCAAGACGACCGCAAGTGGAAACCTACTGTTGATGAAGCAGGTAATGGTTACGCTATCATTCGTTTTCTACCCGCGATGGAAGGTCAAGACCTACCGTGGGTACGTTATTGGGATCATGCCTTTAAAGGCCCAACCGGTCAGTGGTACATCGAACGTTCATTGACTACACTAGGTCAGAACGACCCATTAGGTGAGTTAAACTCTCGTCTATGGAACTCTGGTATCGAAGAAGATAAAGAGACTGCCCGTCGTCAGAAGCGTCGTCTACACTACGTTACTAACATCCTAGTCGTTAATGATCCCGCAAACCCAGCCAACAATGGCAAGGTAATGATCTACGAGTTCGGTAAGAAAATCTTTGACAAGATCATGGATATGATGCAACCAGAATTTCCTGGCGAGACTCCGGTCAATCCATTCGATTTCTGGTCTGGTGCGAACTTCGAATTGAAGATTCGTAATGTCGCAGGATACCGCAACTATGATAAGTCAGATTTCAAATCTCCTACTGCTCTGTTTGAGGCAGACGAGACTAGGTTGGAATCCACCTATAACTCTTTGTATGACCTGAATGAGTTCCAAGTACCAAACTACCCGAACGCATTTGATGCGAACTGGTTCAAGTCTTATGATGATTTGAAGGCTAAGTTGGATACTGTCCTAGGAGTAGCAACTGGAAACGGTGCTACTCTGAAGAATGAAGCACTTGCCCAATCGGCAGAAGCTGCTCCAATTCGTTCAGCGTCAGAACCAACGGTTGTATCAGCTCCTGCTGCCGAGGCGCCTGTCGCCGAATCGACTGATGATACTCTGTCGTATTTCGCGAAGATGGCTGCTGAAGATTAATCCAGATATTTGGATTCGGGGGGAACGAAAGTTCCCCCTTTTTTTTATGCAGTTCTAGAACCCATCATTGGGTCATAGAAGTCGAAACCAGTGGTTCCGCTGAAACTAACATCACCTGCCTGAGTGCTGACATTATTACTGACATTACTATTGTCTACCACCACGATATTTTGTTGCGCCTGAGCGGCAAACATATCACTAGATGCTGTCGCAACCTTAACACCAGACTGAGGATACGGTGCTGACGTGACACTACTACTAACCTGAGAAGGTTTGGCACCAGCACCTCGTCGTCTTTTATTTCCACCGGCTGCTGCCACAGGTTCTGAGGGTTCTGATGCTGAATCGTCTACACCTAACATCCAATTGGCAAACTTTTCTCCCAATTCCTCTCCTGACCACGAACCAGCTAAAGCACCCAATACACCTCCAGTAAGAGTACCTATGCCGGGCATGCCTAAGGTTCCTATCAAACCACCAACTGCGCCACCAAGAGCTGCGCCACCTATGCTACCCAATTCTTTACTAAGCAATGCCGCTTTTTCTTTCGTAGATGTGGTCTCATCCATTAAAATATTTGCTATTATTCCACCACTTATTAAAGAACCCAATGCCGGAACTTTCTTTAAGAAGGATAATGCCTTACCAAACTTACCGTATTTCGCTGCCGCTTTACCATTAAGTTCATCTATAAAGTTTTTAGCACTGAGACTTTGGGTTGACGTTTTGATTTCATTCTTAGCAAATAATTCATCTACCTTATCAGCACTTACAAATTCACCACCGACCTTAGAGATACTACCGGTAGTTTTATCTACCTTGAGTCCATCTAGCTCCAAAGCTTTAATTTCCTTGTCACTCAAACCCTTAGCAGTTTCAGAATTAAATTGTTGACGTTGACTTTTAGAGAACTCCATTTCTGATACTGGTGAAGTAACTTTTTTTGCCTTGATTGCTGCCTGCCGAGCATTTTGCGCAGCTCTTCGACCTGCTCTAGTAAGTTTCTCCTTATTCTTGTTAGCGTCCATACCTCCTTTAACACCAAGAGCCAATACTGCCGCTTCGTCGACCTTGTCTAAAGCAGCGGGCACGTCTCCCTCGATTGCTGAATTAATAAAACTTAAAGTCCCTACCACGGTTTCAGTCACTTTAGAAAGTGCGTCGTTCAATGAAGGTAGAGCACCTGTGAATTTCATCAAAGGCTCTTTCAGTCCTGCTGCCTTGTCTCCCAACTTTTCAAGTTCTGATATAACTTCGGGAGTAGCAAGGGCTCCACCTACCGCACCCAGTAAAGCAAAACGCGTACCCAAAAGAAGACCGAATGACCCCAGTTTTGTTGCTCGATGCGCGGCATCAGCGAGGTCACTTGAACCAGTCTGTTCTTGAACATAACTAGCAATATTGTCGGCACCCGCAGCCAAACCACCTGCCAGGGCAGCTCTACCTAATAAACTTGTTGCCCCACCTGCCAACGTACCCGCACCAAATCCACCTAGAACACCACCAAAACCCGAAAATCTACCACCGCCACCACCTTTTTTACTACCACCACCACCGGCAGTACTGGTTGTTCGGGAGGCAGCACTCGCTGCTCTTTTAGCATCATCATCTGCTTCACGGCGACGAAGTTCGTCCTTCCGGTCACTCAGAATCATTGTCGCTAAAGAACTGTTCATACTCGTAAGGTTAGTGTTAACACTATCCAGAGTATTATTCTGTGATTTTAGGTGCTCTATTAATGTTTCAATCATGGGTTATCCCTGCTGTTGTGCTCTTTCTCTTTTTTCTTTTAGGTCGTCAATCAACATGGTCAAATAAATCTCTCTCTCCCAAGGCAACATTTCTTCAACATCACTCAATGAGTAGTTGAAGTTGTTTAACAGTTGGAAGTTAACTTGGTAGTAATTTACCAACGTGTCATGAGAGAGATTAATCAAAAAAAATCATCTATGCCTTCTAGAACTTTAGAGTTCTCTGTATTACACTGCGCACACGTAAATTTAACTTCTTCTTTAAGTGTGGGCATATCATTTACAAATGTCGAAATTGTCTCGAACTGTTGTGCTGTCATTGAGTCTATAAAATCAATTAGTTCTTCTCTAGTCGAATCTTTGGTCGAGTATCGTTCTTCTTCGGTACATATAGTCGCTATACATGTGATAAGCAACTCTAGTAGAGATTCTGTAGCACTCGTACCATGTAGAAGTTTCTCATTTTTCATAAAGTCTTCGTATGTCGGGTATCTCATTTCAAGAACAATGTCGTCAGTGATATTGATTTTAACATCGGTGGCCACTCCCTCAACTTCTATCTTATCGAGTTCAACCACAACTTCGTTATTCATTTCACATTCGGTACATGAAATTAATAATGTACTTGTCTCACCTACGGATTTTGACCGAATCTTAGTGAATAGGTAGTCTACATCAAAGGTAGTTAGTTCTCCCTTGATGTCTTCTGTAGTACACGCATTGATAGTGTTGATGATTGATTTAACCATATCCACTCTATCTTGCGTCTCAGATGCGATCAGCAACATCTTCTGTTCCTTTACTAGGAAAGGTCGGTAACTAACTTCCTGACCTGTAGATGGTACGGTAACGCGATATTTTGGTGTGTCATTCAGTTTTGGTAATGCCATTATAAATCCTATAATTTAAATTAAGCCGCCGAAATTAAGATTGATGTCAGCAGAGAATAACCCTACTTTGTCAGCCTTAAAGGGCTCCCAGTTGGTGTATGAAAATGTAACAGTTACTTCTACTAATCCGTCGAGGTCATCACTCAATTGAATAGTTGATACGTTTGTCGGGAAAGCGTCTATCAGTTTAACACTGTACACGGTACCTCCCAGTAGGTCTAGATTAATATCTAAAGGCCCTAGGTCGAACCCCACACGAACCTGTGGTTTTTTTAATTGATGTATTATAATGTCCGCAACGTAATCGTCCTTCCACCCGATGGCACCCCTCGATAAAGGTTTTGGTGCTGGTGGTTTAGCTTCTTCGCCTTCTGCGGGAGGTTTAGGTTCTTTGGGGGGAGTGGGTGTCATATGCCCTACCATTGCTCCCAACCATTTATCAAAATATTTACGAACACTATAATCGTTCAGAAGATGGAAGGTCAACGTAACATCTTCTACGAGGAATCCATTGGCAATCTTTTCACTATACAGACCAATTTGTCTATCTAGTGTAGTAATTTGTCTGCCAGGCAACGTTGCGCTTTTACACAATATGTTATTATTCTTAGCGCCACTTAATTTGGTGATACCTACTTTTGATGGTAGTACCACACCAAACTGGTTAGCAGACGCTAGTCCGCCTCGACTAATAAGTCTACTCTTTAAATCTTCTATTGATGCCATTGGTTATCCACCTATCATTTTCTTAGAGTCTGCGTAGACTTTCTTAGAGTTCGCCTTACGGAATTGTGCTGTCGGAAGGAATGTAGCAATCTCCCACTCTGGAGCAGGAACCAATGCGAACTTACTTTTTACCTGTTTATTCAAATAATGTTTGAGACAGGGTTTGTAGTACTTAAATTTCGATGCTCGCGCAAGTAACTCATATGTCATCTTGAATCGCGTAGAATCGTTAAACTTATTGTTAGTAGTAATCTCCATCAACCCGTCCAACATCTTAGCACGTAAGATAGGAGGTAGGTAATGAAGGTTCAATCCTAGGAATCCGCCTTCTGCGGGCCCGACAACGACCACTAAAGGAAACGTATCGTAATACGGTAATGTCTCTTTGTGCTTCGGATCGTAGAAGAACATATACATGCTACCGACAATTTCGGTACTCACTTGCTTTAAAGGTTCTTCTTTCATCAATGCTTCACGATTGATGCTACGTAGATTCTTAATCTTTTGTTGGAACCATGCTCGCGACTCCTTTGTGCGAGGAGTAATACCCGCACGGAATGCTTGTAGTTCTAGTCTGTTAAATACTGTAGACATAAAGTTCCTGAGTTAAAATCTATTCCTACTATTTATACAGGAACTATTTCTTTTTCTTACGGAAGGGCGCAAGTTTTTTCAGGGGTTTCTTGGTACGCATCTTTTGAGTGGACTTGGGCATGACACCCATTGCGGTCAATTCTTTCTCAGTCCATATCTCGAAGTGATATCCACGGTCATCAGCATACGCCTTAGCGGCCTTCCACTTCGACTGGTTCTTGATGTATGTCATTCCTTCGGTCAATATAGTACGTCTAGTCTTACCTTGTTTACGTACGGGTAACAGGGTCTCTTTATGAGGTTTGACTTCCACAATAACCACTCGTCCAGACTTGTACTTAATAACAAAGTCGGTGAAGTATCGGTGAGGTCTTCCATCGGTTTCGCATATGTACGGTATAACAAGTTCTTCGGACATCCACTGTACGATGTCTATACTTTCGTCGCACCATTTCATAACATGTCGTTCCCAACCTGAACGATAGACGACATTATCCACATCACCAGCGTACTTTTCTGGGTTTTTCGGTTGGTATCTGCCTTTGTATGTTTTCATTAGTAACTTTATGTATAAATAGTAAAAAGTATTTATAACCGAGAGTTATTCCGATGGCAGAAACAGAACCTACCGACACTACAGACAACACAGCCAAGTCAAAAAAGATACTGCAGTATCCTCTAGATACTACAAATTCTCGGTCTAAGGTATTATTTCACATAAAAGAAATTAAACCACCGACCATTAAAGGTATTGACTTTGGTGCGTTGTTCGAAAGTATGTTTGCTCTTAACCGACCAAGCGAAGACGAAGGTGACGGTAAACCAAAAAATGAAGAGGAAGCGGAAGCAGTGAAAGCTGCCGAATCCGGTGCCGGTACAGAGTCAAAAGAAGTAGTAGCGAGAAGCATCGAATACACGGGTGACGTGGTAGCGCTATACTTACCAGTCTCTCTAGTGATCACAGATAACTTTGGATATGACACACCTAGTTTGGGTACTGCTGGTGCTGCCGGTTTTCAAGCGTTGTCGTCAGGTAGTGGCGCGATGGGCGCGTTGGCGCAATCTATTACTAGTGGAAAACAATCTATCACAGATATGGTCAATAGCGCAAAGACTCCCGCATTAGCAAGACTTGCTCTTGCGCGTGGGGCGCAGAAAATCAATGAAACCGCAGGATCAGCAGTTAGTATTGCTGGAGCGGTATCTGTTAATCCAAACATACGGACTCAGTTCAGAAACGTAGGAATACGTGAGTTTCAGTTTCAGTTTAAGTTTATTCCTAAGAGTAAGAAAGAGGCTGACGAAATTAAAAATATTATTCATATCTTTAGGAAATCCGCATACCCTGAGATGATTGGTGGTGTGGGAGATGGTATAAGTGCGGGTTATAAGTATCCTATGGTATTCGATGTATCGAGTTGGTTTATGCCAGACATCGAGGGTGCGGCTCCAGTACGAGTCGGAACTAAATTACGCAATACCTTCATACGCAGTATCAGTGTAAATTATAATGCGGGTTCAATGGCATTCCATGAAGACGGAACTCCTGCTGAAATTGACTTGTCGTTTACAATGGTAGAGGACAGAACATTAAGTCGCGAAGATATTGAAGAAAGCACAGACGAAAGTGGAGATGGTGGTTACTAATGGCATACTTTAAATACTTCCCTAAAATATTCTATAGATTCGGCGATACCGCTGATCGCTCCATTGCGCAAAATCTTACTGCGTACGCTGATATTTTGGATAACGTTAAGGATGCTACCTCATTCTATACTGACTACTACATTGCTGATGGCGAACGTCCTGATCATGTAGCATATAAGTTGTACGGCGATGCTAATTTACACTGGACATTCTATTTCATGAACGATGAGATTCGCGAACGTGGATGGCCATTACCGTATGCTCAGGTACAAGCGAAAGTGGAGAAAGAACATCCTTACATTGTGTTAAACACGAGTGAGGATATTGTAAACAAGTTCTTGACCCACCAAACCATCCAAGGAGCGAACGGTACTGCTGAAGTTCTACATCGACATGTTCGGCTCGGGCAAGTTGTAGTGAAGATGGTATCGGGTTCCTTTTCTAACGGTGAACAATTAGATTCTACCAATAACGAAGGTGTTTTGGAAACATTGCTTGTGAACACAGTTGAACCCGAACACAAGTCCGCTCGTTTTTATACTGATATTGAAGGTAATATTATAGACATCGACCCATACCTCGGGCCCGGAGTTAATGATATAGAAGTGACTCACGAAGAGCACTATCACCAACAGAATGAATCATTAAAACAAATACGCGTACTTCGCAAAGGTAATATAAATTCTGTTGTGCGAGCCATTCAAGACTCTATGGGTAAGTTATGACAGCAATTAGTGAACTCGAACATAAAACACCTTTTGAATTTAAAAAAGTTCTCATCGAAAGTACTCATTTCACTTCACACAAAAAAGTGGATATCCGAAATGCGGTGACTGACCTTGACGTGTTCGAGCATTTAGATAAACCTTACCTCACCGGCACACTATCCTTCATTGATAGCGGAGATGTTATAACAAGTGGTTATTTACAGGGTGGTGAGAAAGTTCATGTAGAACTGATAGTGACTGATGATCTTGATGCTAAAGTTATCGCCAAAACGTTTTATATAACGCAAGTTTTGTTTTCGCAGAAAGGTCATGATACGGTAGAAAATGTTGTAGTTCATCTCATAGAAGATATCGCTTACGAGTCTAATATGATTAATGTTAACCGTCAGTATTCCGGAAAACCGTCTAAAATTATTGGGTCTATCAGTGACTTGATTAATAAGAAAGTATCTTCGACTGACACTGATAAACAAGAGATGCGGGTGATTGTACCTAACTTAACACCGATGGAATCAATCTCTTGGATAAAAAATAATTCTAGTACTAAGGAAGGATATCCTTTCTACCTATACTCTTCTCTTATCGGAGATGAGTTGATCTTCAGTGACCTCAAAACACTGATGGAACAAGATGTTATTAATCCGGACGTACCATTCGCCCATATACAAGCGAACATACCTCAAGGTAATGACAATGAGTCTAAAATCAGACGACGTACTATACTAGGGTATCAGTTCAAAAATACTGATAACTTATTTAAAATGATTTCCGAAGGTATCGTGGGTGGTGAATATAGTTTTCTGGATATAACTAAAAACGAAAGAGTCTCGGGTATATTTGATATTGATAAGGACTTTACACAGAAAATAAAAAATGACAAGCTCATATCTAATACTTCGGATGCGCTAGATTATTTCAGAAAATCGGAACTCAATACGAAAAAGAGTCGCAAGATTACTCAGATTGGTAGTACGGATGCGTATGAAGGGTTTAATTCACTATCACAAAGTGATGACTTTGCTAACTATAAACTAAGTGTTATTAATAAGAGCATGGATCATGTTTTGAAAAAGAGTCCTCTTACTATTAGTGTTAATTTCATTGAGTTTATGAAAGGGAGACGTAATAATAGTATAGGTAAAAAAATCAGACTCAGATTTCTTGCTAATATAAACACCGAAGATGGTAATGATACCACCTCAATTGATATGAAGAAGTCTGGTGACTTTCTCATCTTCGGGGTTAAACATGCGTTCCGAGCTGAAAATTATGTAGCGACACTCACTTGTGTGAAGTTGTCGGATGAAAAGGTGACCAATCAATGATACCGCAGAATTCAATAGATTTTTATGGCGACCAGACTAGATGGTTTATGGGTGAGGTTGTCAATGTAAAGGACGACCCAGAGAAATTGGGTAGAGTCAGGGTTAGGGTTTTCGGTGTATATGATGAAATTCCTGACGAAGACCTGCCTTGGGCCCAGATAGTTGTACCTGTCACTACGGGTATCCATAAGGGACAGGGTCAGAACCTAGGTATCCTAAAGGGTACACAAGTGTTCGGTATGTTCCTTGACGGGAAGAACTCTCAGTTGCCTATGGTGATTGGCACTGTACCCAAAACAGGGGATACGAACGAGAAGGCAAAGGAGAACTACCCTCTCAATAAGGTATACGAGACAGAGACCGGACATTATAAAGAGTATGATGATACGCCTGGCGCTGAACGTATCAAAGAAAAGCATAAAGGGGGTGCGTACTATGAAATGGATAAGGATGGTAATATCTCCATATATGTACCCGCAAATGGGGATAAACCAGTCTCTATAAATTTAACTGTGGGTGGAAGTCACGGTAAGGTTTCGGTGTCTGCTAATACAGTAAACATTAATGGTAGCGAATTTATAACACTAAACTCGGGCGGATAATGTCTAATGGCTGATTCAGAAGAGTTTCCGGTAGTAGATACACCGGTATTACAGATTAAACCACCTAATCCAATAGCGTCAGTATCTTCGGTCAGTAAAGGACAGTTAGATGTATTAAAAACCTTGAGCGTGTTAGCGGTAGATCAACTTTCCATATTAGAATTAGGAATTGAGATACCGTGCGAGGGTGGATTCCCTCCTACTCGTGCGGACATTGTCAAAGAGTTTAATAAGTTATCTAACATCCCAACGCAATTAAGACAAAATATAATCGACCTTAAAGATCAATTCGTCGACGAGGTTGATGCTGAAGCACAAGAGCTTATAGATCAATTACAAGATATTATTACCGAAGTAGAAACTACTATTGAACAGGTATCAGATTTACTTGCTCCGTATTGGGACAAAGAAGGGAAGATTCGAAATTGGGAAAAGGAGGCGGACGATGCCTTCAATGAATTGATTCAAGATTATCAATTATTCATCCCAGTCAAGATCGCGGAACTAATATCTAAACTGTTACCGGTTGACTTCAATTTGAATATAATGGGGATTGAAATAAACCTTTTAGAAATATTCACTGACGAAGAACAGGCCCGAATCAAACTACAGATTGAAGAAAGACTTGACGAACTATATCTATTAATTCCAGAACCTCTCCGGTCATGGGATGGTACGTACGGTGTAAAGTGCCGCGAGTGGAAAGCGAAAATCACTTGGCAATATATCAAGTCTGAAATGATGAATGCGGTTACCAATCTGGTGTGGGATCTGTTTAACAAACTCATCAAAAAATTTAAAGAGATTTGGGACGCATTAGGATTACCTTCACTCCCAGACCTATTGAACTTTGATATCAATGAATGGATAGATTCTACTATCAAACAGATAGAGGATGAAGTTAAAGATAAGATTGCCGAAGTCAATCAACAAATAGAACGAGTTGAAGGATTCTTCGAAGGCATGTCGGAACCCGACCTAGATGCTGAGAAGGCTAAACTTCAAGGTAAGGGTTATGCGATGATTGCTGACCAATTGAAAGAAATAGAAATTCTTGGTTTCAACGTATATGATGATATCATAGGCGGTGACATGGAAGGAAAAGTTAAATCCGCAGAGCAAGATATTGATAACTTCAAGAAAGGTGCTCGCGACTTTGCGCTTAACTGGCAATGGCATTTATTGAGTATATGGATAAAAAAGATTAAAAAATTCCTTGATGCCATCGGACTCGGTAAGTTGTTAGAACTATTAACGCTAAGTTTTTGTGATGTTTTGGAATTACTCGGCATTCCTACCAAGATTGAGATTGTTGCGCCTTAGCAAACTGTATAAATACTACAAAAAGAGTTGGAAGCCCATGTCAGTTAAAAAACTCACATCAATAGAAGATGGCAATCTTACCACTCGACCAATCACGAGTTCTATTCAAAAGAAAAACTCGGATATCGATTGTTCGTTTACGGTGAAACCATCTGGAGATATATACAAGAAGACGGAGGCCTCCTCTGTGGCTCAGTCTGTCAAGAATCTTTTGTTGTGTAACAGAGGGTCTAAACCTTTTGCTCCGTCATTTGGAGCGAACTTGGAAGGTATGTTATTTGAGTTAGGTGATGAGTTTGACGACGATAATATCAAATCGATGGTACGCAACGCTATTAATAATTACGAACCACGAGCGAAACTACAAAGGGTCGTTAGTAAATTTTCACCCGATTATAACTCTTTAGATTTAACAATCACCTTTCAGGTTATCAGTACATTAGAGCAGGTAAGTTTGAACGTGAATATTGCGAGGATACGCTAAATGCCTATATCAACGTCGGATCTCGATTTTGTAAACATTAAAAATAAACTGAAGACCTACTACAAGCAAAGTGGTGAGTTTACTGATTATGACTTTGAAGCGTCTGGACTATCTAGCATACTAGATGTTCTCGCTTATAACACTCATGTGAATGGTCTGATTGCTAATATGGCTATCAATGAGTCATTCATCACTACGGCACAACTTCGTACTTCGGTGGTTAACCATGCGGAACTTTTAGGGTATGTACCTAAATCTCGAACTGCGTCATCTGCTGAAGTTAAAATATCAGTAGTTATTCCCAACGGGCCTGATATTATATCCTTACCGAAAGGTACAGAATTATTTGCTCAGTATGATGATATACTATATTCATTTAAAACGCCCAGCGAATATACTTCTAGAAAGTCAGGTGACCAGTATATATTCCAGACGGCAGCAGGTAGTGAACTTATAACCGTTTATGAAGGTGAAATTAAAACTAAGAACTTCTTAGTAGGTAACGCTTCTGACGATAACGTATATGTTATTGAAGACGCAACGATTGATACAGACAGTATGGAAGTCCAAGTGTTTAGCGACTGGACTGGTGTAGATAGTTTAAATTACACTAATATTGACAAAGTATCTACTATTGATAGAAATTCTCACATCTTTATGTTGCGTGAGTCATCCAATGGGTTCTATGAGATTTATTTTGGTGGTGGTAGAATCCTAGGCAGTAGTCCTATTGCGGGTAACCGTATACAAATAAAGTACCGTTCCTCACGAGGGGCGGAACCTAATGGTGCGTCTGTATTCTCTACGGCACAAATTAGTTACTTGAGTAACTTTTACTCAGTTAATGTTACCACGATTACTCCAGCTAATGGAGGTTCTGCAAGAGAAACTACTTCGTCAATTAAGTTGAACGCACCTCGTGGGTTTACTTCACAGCAAAGATTGGTTACTGCGAATGACTATAGTACATTAATATCCCAGAAATTTTCACCTTTTATCAAGGATGTTTTCTGTTGGGGTGGTAACGATAACGAACCTCCACAGTACGGTAAGGTATTTGTAAGTCTTAATTTTATTGACGGTATCAGTGAGTTTGCTCAAGAAACTGTTAAGGGTAGTATTAAAGACAACTTAACTTCTAAGTTATCTATTATGTCTATCGACACTGAGTTTGTTGACCCAGAAACCACATACCTCGAATTGCGCACAGTTTTCCAAGTAGACCAGACCAAAAACATTTCTTCTGTCGAAACTCTTCAAGCATTGGTGAATGTCATCGTAGATGACTTTGTGTCAGCTAATTTAGAGAAGTTTAACTCTACATTTAGACGTTCTAACTTATTGACTGAAATTGATAAAATATCAGAGTACATAATCAACTCTAGAATGGATGTTAAATTACAGCAACGTATTCCAGTCTCCACAGAAATTGCGGCAATCGAATCCGCGACAGGTCAACTTGTTTCGGAAATAACCAGAAACTGGACATTAAACTTCCCAGTTATATTAGCTAACCCAGATAATGATGACTATATCATAACGTCTACTGGATTTAAGTGGCAGGGACAGAATGTTAGCATTAAAAACAAACTAGGTTCTACTCGACTACAGTTAGTTGATCTGAATAATATAGTTAAAATAGATAACATCGGTACGTATGACCCAGCTAAAGGTAAGGTATCCCTGATTGCGTTGTCAATCGATAAAGATTCTTATGTTGGCGGTTCTATTAAAGTAAGTGCTACACCTGCTAACCAGAGTACAGTAAAACCTTTACGTAACTATGTGATATCACTAGACAAATCATTATCAACTACAGAGGCTGTATTAGATGATGGTACAACTAGGGTCTCTCTATAATGGCACAAATTATTGGAAAGGAAATTTATCGACCGAGTTTCCACGCTCCCATAGTAAAGGGTGTACTTCCTGAATTCTATCAAAGCGAATATCCAAGATTAGTAGAATTTCTTGAGAAGTACTATGAGTATCAGGAAGAACAGGGATTAGCAACATTCAGTGAACAGATTTATGATTTGTTTAATGCTCGTGATATATCGCACGTTAATCTAATAGACCTAGATACTTTAATATCAGAGATAAGTGATGGGTTGACAAGAGAATCATTTCATCCACAGCAAGACGCTAGGTTGATGACTCGATTACTGGCAGACTTCTATCGCGCTAAAGGTACTGTGTTATCGGTGAATGAATTCTTTAAAGCATTCTTTGACGAGGATGTTGAGGTCGTGTACCCTAAGAATAACATATTCATTTTAAATGACAGACCGGGCAACTCTTTAATAGGGCCTAAGTCTCTGAAGTATATTCAGGACGATAGAAAATATCAGATATTCTCAATTCTTTTGAAAACAGGTATGTCATTAGACGATTATCAAAGTTTTTATAAGAAAATGGTACACCCCGCTGGATGGTACCTTTCTGCGGAAGTACAGACATTAAGTGAAGCACAAGTTTATTTGAAAGCGGGGGATACAACAGACCCACTAGAAATACCTAGTTATGCTATTGAAATACAGACAACACCCATAGACGTAGACCTACGACCCACATACTCTTTACTTGTTATGGAAGAGAATGACCCAGTAGATGCGAGAACTCAAGCACAGAAAGACGCCGGAGAAGGTATACTTATAAGTTCTTTAGAAACTCTAGAGAAATATGACGGTATAACTCTTCAACAGATTGTAGACGACTTCAACGATAGTGTCGCAGAGTGGGTTGGTGTTAAACCACCTACACTAGACGATGGTGGATTGGATGCGTCACAGACCTACGAAACTATGGATGCGGGTGAAGGCGGTGGATAATAAAAAAGGAAATAGAGCACAATGACTCGGCAAATTATTAATACAGGCACCTCGGTTAATGACGGGAAAGGTGATACTCTAAGAGACGCCTCTGCTAAAATCAATGCGAACTTTCAAGAGATGTTCTCGCTTGTTGATATGAGCGCAGCGGGTACTATTACCCCAGAATTTATTTCTAATTACATTGATAGTTCAGTTGGCACTTACCTAAATGGATTGAATGTTCAAACTGTTCTTGACAACCAGAACAATATTAGTTTTCTGGATTCACGCGTCACGCAACATGATACTATTCTCACGACATTAAACTCAAATACCATCAATTTACAGTATGAGATTGATTTAATTAACTACACTATCGAGAACACTCAGATTGGTGATACGGGGCCGCAGGGCCCTCAAGGTGGTCAGGGGGAAATTGGTTCTCAGGGTGCTCAAGGAATCATCGGGCCGCAGGGCCCTATTGGTGTCCAAGGTGTCCAAGGGGCAATTGGTACCCAAGGTTCTCAGGGTAATGTCGGAGAGATTGGGCCTCAGGGTGTTCGTGGTATCACTGGTGTCCAAGGTATCCAAGGTAATGTCGGTGAACGCGGTAACCAAGGAGAACAAGGCCCTCAAGGTGACCAAGGTATCCAAGGTAACGTCGGAGAAATTGGAGCACAGGGTGAACAAGGTGCTCAGGGTGCTCAGGGACTTCAGGGTAATGTTGGAGAGATTGGAGCACAGGGTGCTCAGGGTGCTCAAGGTTCTCAAGGACTACAAGGTAATGTAGGCCCTATCGGTGTCCAAGGTGTCCAAGGGGCAATTGGTGCTACAGGTCTTCAGGGTAACGTTGGAGAGATTGGTGCTCAAGGCGCTCAAGGTAGTACTGGAGTTCAGGGCATCCAAGGTAATGTTGGTGAAATTGGAGCACAAGGTGCGCAGGGTAATCAAGGTGACCAAGGTATTCAAGGTAATGTTGGTGAAGTCGGAGCACAGGGCGCAGTTGGTGCGCAGGGTTCTCAAGGACTACAAGGTAACGTAGGCCCTATTGGTGTCCAAGGTATTCAGGGTTCAGTTGGTGAACAAGGACTTCAAGGTAATGTCGGAGAAATAGGCCCACAAGGAATTCAAGGTGTTCAGGGTTCTGTCGGTATCCAAGGTAATGTTGGTGAAGCTGGAGCACAGGGTGCTGCTGGTGCTCAAGGTTCTATCGGTATTCAGGGTAACGTTGGTGAAGTTGGAGCACAGGGTGCTGTAGGTGTTCAGGGTTCTGCTGGTATTCAAGGTAACGTTGGTGAGCAAGGCGCGCAGGGTGCTATTGGTGCCCAAGGTTCTGTCGGTATCCAAGGTAATGTTGGTGACAAAGGTGCTCAAGGCGCTGTAGGTTCTCAGGGTTCTGCTGGTATCCAAGGTAACGTTGGTGAGCAAGGTGCTCAAGGTGCTATTGGTGCTCAAGGTTCTATCGGTATTCAAGGTAATGTCGGAGACGTTGGTGTTCAAGGTGCTGCTGGTGCTCAAGGTTCTATCGGTATTCAAGGTAATGTCGGAGACGTTGGTGCTCAAGGTTCTAAGGGCCCACAAGGAGATCAAGGTCTTCAGGGTGCCGTTGGTGACGTTGGTGCTCAAGGTGAGGTTGGTTCCCAAGGTAGCGCAGGCCCTCAAGGAGCGGAAGGCCCGATTGGTACTCAAGGTGACGCAGGGCCACAGGGCCCCGCAGGTACAACTCCTGGCCCACAAGGCCCGATAGGAAATACCGGTGAACCCGGCCCACAAGGGCCCGCAGGTACAACTCCTGGCCCACAAGGGCCAACGGGTACTACTGGTGAAGCAGGGCCGCAAGGTGCTGTTGGTGCTCAGGGTGCTGTTGGTGCTCAGGGTTCTCAAGGTGATATTGGCCCTCAAGGCGATACCGGTGCTCAAGGTAGTGTCGGATCACAGGGTGCGGTTGGTTCTCAAGGTGCTCGAGGTTTTACTGGTGCACAGGGTAATGCGGGTTCTCAAGGTTCTCAGGGTGAACAAGGTGCTCAGGGTATTATTGGTGCTCAAGGTAACGCAGGAGCACAGGGTACTACTGGTGCTACAGGTTCTCAGGGTATTGTTGGAGCACAAGGTAATGCGGGTGCGCAGGGTGCTATTGGTGCCCAAGGTATCCAAGGTATTGTTGGAGCACAAGGTAACGCAGGAACACAAGGTGCTCAAGGCGAACAAGGTATCCAAGGTATTGTTGGAGCACAAGGTAACGCAGGAACACAAGGTGCTCAAGGCGAACAAGGTGCGCAAGGAATAAAAGGTGCCCAAGGTAATGCTGGCGCACAAGGTGCTCAGGGTATTATTGGTGCTCAAGGTAACGCAGGAGCACAAGGTAATGCTGGCGCACAAGGTAGCGCAGGCCCTCAAGGTTCTCAGGGTATTGTTGGTGCTCAAGGTAATGCTGGCGCACAAGGTAGCGCAGGCCCTCAAGGTTCTCAGGGTATTGTAGGTGCTCAAGGTAATGCGGGTTCTCAAGGTTCTCAGGGTGAGACTGGCGCACAAGGTAATGTTGGTGCTCAAGGTAATGCTGGTGCGCAGGGCGGACAAGGCCCTCAAGGTGGACAAGGAATAAAAGGCGCGCAAGGTAACGCAGGAGCACAAGGTTCTCAGGGTGAGACTGGTGCCCAAGGTTTCACAGGTGCTCAAGGTAATGCCGGTGCGCAGGGATCACAGGGTGCTGCTGGTGCTCAAGGTTTCACAGGTGCTCAAGGTAACGCAGGCCCTCAAGGTGCTCAAGGTCAGGTAGGTGCTCAAGGTTTCACAGGTGCTCAAGGTAATGCTGGCGCACAAGGTGCTCAAGGTCAGGTAGGTGCTCAAGGTAATGCGGGTGCTCAAGGTAATGCTGGCGCACAAGGTGCTCAAGGTCAGGTAGGTGCTCAAGGTAATGCGGGTGCTCAAGGTAACGCAGGCCCTCAAGGTGCTATTGGTGCTCAGGGTGACCAAGGTGCCCAAGGTGCTGTCGGTGTTCAGGGTGGACAAGGTACTTCAGGAGTAACTGGTTCTCAAGGCCCAGTAGGTGGATTTGGTAATGCGGTTCTATTTAATACCTCAACAACTCTTCCCGCTAATATCAATGCTACAGCTTCTGCTGCCATACGTTCTTTCCGAACAGTTAACACAGTATTCATAGGTGATATCTGGTGGCATGTAGGAACTGGTCGTATTTGGCGAGCAACCGTAAACCGTATTGACACAACTACTGACTCTACCTTCGTGGAAATAACCGCAGGTACTCGTACTTCTGGAGCAGGAGACGGATTAATCGATCTTAGTGGTATCCTAAATACTGCTAGTACTGGAGAACGTATCGCATTTACATCCTCCTCAATATTGATTTACGACGCTAATAACAAATTGCGAGTAAAACTAGGCGAATTATAATGAACAACATACCTCCTTCGGGAGGTATATTTTATATCAGGTAAATTATGTTTTTAATTATAGATGATTTTTACGCAGACCCAGACGCAGTCAGGGAATTTGCGCTCAGTCAAGATTTCAATGTCTCAGGAAACTACCCAGGCCTTCGAACAAAACCATGTACGAATAATGGTGGATATATTGACTCGACTAAAGCAACATTCGAAAAACTAACGGGAAAGACTATAACCCAATTCCCGTTAGATAATTACAACACCTCCTTTCAGTTCACTACCGCACTCGACAAAACGTGGATTCACCACGACGCAATGTCATACGCAGCAGTATTGTATCTCACACCGGATGCCCCATTAGAATCAGGTACGGCGATATATCGTCACGGCCCAACGGGTATTATGAAACACTCTCCCGAACAGATTGTTGATTTTAATAACTTTGCTCATGATGAAAGCGATTGGGAGATAGTTGCTGAAGCAAAGAATGTATACAACCGACTGGTAATATATGATTCACAGTATTATCACCGTAGTGTACTGCCCGGCTTTGGAAAGGACAAGACTGACGGACGTTTATTTCAAACATTCTTCTTTGAGGCAGAATAATGAAATTAATGACCACTTTGTTGACCTCTAATGATATTCCAAAGTTAGAGAGACTGATACGTTCAGTACAACAAGTTATTAAAATAACTCCAGTAGAATGGGAAGTTGTGATAGTAGTGAATAGTAATCGTGAAGGTTATTATGAACAAGTTCTACAAATAGATCAACCGTTTCGTGTAGTAAACACAGAGAGTAATGGAAAGCCTGGCAAAGGTAAGAACGCATGTCTCGACGTGTTCTTAGAAAGTGATTGCGAGTATGTTTCTCAGATTGATGGGGATGATTTTCTATATCCTTCTTATTTACAGTCGTTATGGAATCATGTAAACCATTATATTTATATTGATGTTCTTGGTGTGGTACCATGTGACTGTATATGTGATTGGGAATTACAGTCTGGACATTATTGGTGGGTCAATGAAAAGTATCACGCAAGCGTATGGGGAACTTCTATGTGTACCCCTAATGCGGAACTGGGCCCACGTGTCAGTCACTTGTTCACAGAAGACAGACCGGTCTCGGTGGACTTCATTATACTACAAAGTCGCAAGTCCGCTAAGCAGAGACTCAGCGAAGATATAGGTAATGGAGAAGACCACGCATACACATACAAACTACTAGGTGAGCATCAAAAAGGAAATCTTTGTTACTTCCTAACTATGTCTAGTGACATGTATTGTATTGATAGAACAACCGAAGGTAGTGCTCAGAAAGTCCACAGTTACGATGAATACTTAGAACCTCTACGAGCTGAAGCACTCAAGTATGTCCCTAGGTGGAGGAGTAGTCCGTACGAACTTCCCATCATATATCAGGACTTATTAATGAATCATGTACAGAAACAGCACTGGTTGAACAAATTCTTGGGAACCACTGGCTAAGATACGTATAAATAAAGAATATAATTTCTAACAGGAAAGAATAACAATGCCAGCTATAGTAAGACAGACGATGAGTAGAGACTTGGCGAACGACCTTTTGACTGATATCAAAGGTAGTGAGTCGACCTACTACATTGGTATCGGAAAAAGCGATACCTTCAACGAACTAGACACGGTAATTGCTCCGGTAGATAGTCCCGCAGAAGAGCGAGAGTTTCGCAACAATCTTCAATCAATTAAGAAGGTTGAGGATGCTACTTTTGTCGCTAAAAGGGTCAACTGGTCTTACGGTTCAGTGTACTCTGCTTGGGACGACACAATTGCGTCTGACATTGTTGAACCTTGGACACCTTGGTATGTCATGAATGACGCCAAAGAAGTATACGTTTGTGTGGTACAAGGTAGACTAGAAGATGGCTCATCACGACAGTCGACAGTAGAACCCAACTATGGTTTACTGAATGTCGCGGACTATACTCAACCTTTCACTACACCTGACGGTTATACTTGGAAATTCCTGTACTCCATTACCCCAGAGCGTATTTACCAGTTCTTATCATCGAATCACCTTCCGGTACAAGAAGCAGAAAGCAGTCTTGCTGGTGGAGACTCAATAGAGGACTTACAGTTTAATGTTAAGGCAGCTGCCATAGGCGGTCAGATTATTGGTATTAAGGTATCGGCAGGAGGTTCTGGTTTTACCAGTGCCCCCGACGTAATCATCTATGGTGACGGTACTGGTGCTACCGCAACTGCTTCAATCTCACCTGAAGGTGTTATAACTAAGATTGCTATGACAAATTTCGGTGAGGGTTATAATCACGCATCTGTAAAAATTGTCGGTGATGGTATAAACGTGGTCACCCGAACAGTAATTACTACAAGGAATGGTCTAGGATTTAATCCAGTAGACGATTTAAAAACAAGTTCAGTAATGACCAATATTAAACCTGATGGTTCGGTCAGCGGAACGTTTGTAGTAGGAAACTCTTTCCGTCAGATTGGTCTTATCAAAGACCCTATCGACATTAACAACAATTTATTCGCTGGCACTTCAGCAAGAACAATGTCTACTTTACATTTAGTATCGTCATCACCTTTTGAAGCTGGAAAGATAATTACCGGTGCGACATCTGGTGCTAAGGCATGGGTTGATGAATCTATAGATAACATTGTATACTATCATCATAACGAATCTACTGGATTTGTACCCTTTGAAGATAACGAATCTGTCACTCAAGCTGGTGTAGTCTTAACTGGTCAAATTGATTATGTTCAACAAGGAAGTCAAATTGATAGGTTTTCTGGTGTAGTTAAATACATAGAGAATCGCGCACGTATTCGTCGCGATGAAGAACAGCAAGAAGACATTAAAATAGTAATTACCGTTTAGGATTCATCATGGCAGATTTTACAAACCAAACATTTAAAGAGACTTACCGAGACTTCTATAAAAAAGAAGATGGATACTACCGTGTCCTTTTCAACTCGGGACGTGCTCTTCAAGCACGTGAGTTAACCGAATCGCAACGAATGATTCATGAAGAAATTGCTAGATTTGGTAGAAACATCTTCAAAGAAGGTGCGATGGTAAATCCAGGCGGCGCGACTGTTGATAACTCATTAGAGTATATCCGGTTAAGTCCCTCCAGCATCTACACTGATATCGTCGGCAGGGAAGTCACCAACGGTTCTGTAGTATTCACAGTTTTAGAAATCGTGGACAGTGAGAATAATGATCCAATAACACTGTATGTTAAATACACGGACACTTTGAACGCACAGGTTCTTGACGATTCTGTTGCTCCACGTGTTCTCGCATCACAGAGTTTGCGTTTTTCTGATGGTACTACTACTGGAATCAACATGGTTGTTGCTAGCAATACAGCAGAACACCCATGCGCGGGTAAGGCCACTAAGGCACATCTTGCGGAAGGAGACTTCTTTGTTCAGGGACACTTCGTCTATGTAGAAGGCGGTAGTGCTTTCATTGACAAGTATAGTGGAACCCCAACCGCAGACCTAGGATTTCTAGTCCAGCAGTCTATCGTTTCTTCAGCTGAAGATGATAGTCTTTTTGACAACCAAGGACAGTTACCCGATGTCAGTGCTCCTGGCGCAGATCGTTACAAGATTAAACTTATTCCTACTACACGAGATAAAGTACTAGAAGAAGAAAACTTCGTATTTATCGCACGTGTGGTTAACGGTGTTATTACACGAGAAGTTAATTCCTTTGATGCGTACAACCGCATCAACTCTTTACTGGCACAACGCACAAAAGAAGAGTCGGGCGATTACGTAGTAGCAGACTTTACCGCAATCTTTGAAAACAAAGACGCCAATACTTTTAATGTAGATGTGTCAGAAGGTATTGCTTACGTGGACGGTTATCGTTTGGACGTAGGCGCATCTACTCTTCAGGTACCTAAAACAACTGGAGACTCTGCTCTACGCGTAAAACTTAATGAGAACGTTCCTGCTATTTTTGGTAACTGGATATACGTAGACCTAGATGACGTTGGTTCTCAGGGTTTAGGTGATATCAGCACATTCGGTCGATTAGAACTCAGAGACGAAGGTAATATTCTTCTTGGTTATGCTAACCTACGAGGATTACAATTAGACCAAGTTGGATATCGCGCATATATATTCAACATCAGAATGAATAAAAATCCTTCGACGCAGATTCAATATAACTTCTCTAATGTAACTCATTTAGTAGAAGCATCTAGTGGTAATGAAATACCATTGACCAGTAATTCAAATCTTAGTGGTGTCTATGGTACTGCGGATAATAATCTATTATTCCCTCTACCTAGTGTTGCTGCTAAACCTGATACTATTTCAAATATCGTTTACACTGCTCAGAAATTTTATAGACTAACTTCAAATGGCAGTGGTACTATTTCCATGCCAGCGAACAGTGTCGAGTTCAGTCAGTGGTTGATTGCGGAGACTAATGGCCCTGTTCGTACTGATGTTGTTATTGAAAGTAATAATATTACTGGATTGACACCAAGTACTTCGTATGATATAATTAGTTATGAAGAGATAACCGCAGCGCCTAGAACTAAATCATTACAGTCTCTAACAGTCGTAGCGACTCGACCAGACGCGTCTTGGGCAATACGACCTATAGACCTAGGTGTAATTGACGGGGTATCTTTAGAATCTGTTAAGGTAAGATCATCTAATAGTACCGCTTGGGAAGATGCTGATGATATCACATATCAAGTTGACTTCGATGGTGGACAACGTGATAACTACTATGACATGACACGATTGTATGTTAAGCCTGGCTACTCAACCCCGACTGGTGTTAATGTAGAGATTCAAGTAATCTTCTCACACTTCCAACACTCTAGCTCATCGGGTGGTTTCTTTTGTGCTAAATCTTACACTGGTATGGATATACAAGATATTCCATCACACACGCTAACCAATGGTTCTGTAGTAAAACTAGGTGATAGTTTAGACTTTAGACCATCGGTCGCTACTTCCAGCACATTTACAGTAACACCTTTACCACAGAATGCGTCTTCTATAACAGTGCCTTCAGTTTCATATTACAGTCCACGTATCGATATGTTGGTCGTAAATGCGACTGATAGTCGAGGAGATATTGGATTCGGGGAACTTCAGGTTATTAGTGGTCAGGCGTCAGAACAACCAAAAGAACCTATCGTTCCAGTAGGTGCGCTACCATTATTTAAGGTTGAATTGGGGGCATATAGTCACCAAACTAGTGATGTAATCACAACAAAGATTTCTAACAAGCGTTATACGATGAAAGACATCGGTAAACTTGAAGAAGGTATAGAGAACCTTTATGAAATCACCTCTCTGAGTTTCCTAGAGAGCAACACAAACTCTCTGGATGTACTTGATGCGCAGGGTCTTAATAGAACCAAAGCAGGGTTTATTGCGGACAACTTTAATACATTCGATTACTCTGATATAGAACATCCAGACTACCGAGCATCGGTAGATCCTGAAGGATTGATGGGGGCATCATTCCGTGAACAAGCAGTACGTTTAAAGTACGACGCAACCGACTTGACTAACACTATCACTAGAAAAGGTGACATTGTAACACTACCGTTTACTGACGTTGCTATGATTAGTCAAGAGTTGGCTACTGGTATAATGAATATTAACCCGTTTGCGGTAATCACTCAAAACGGTCACTTGGTTCTATCACCATCAACGGATGAGTGGGTCGAGACTAAGTTCTTACCAGACATTATGCAGCGAGTAGTTCGTCGGATTAACACGTATCTCCCTTCGTTCTTCACTCGTCGTCGGTTCAGAGTACAGTCTTCGACAACATCTAGAACTATTACTGAGTATATTGGTCGACGCGTAATGAACATCGAAATTATTCCGTTCATGCGTTCACGTAAGATTAACTTCCGAGTTCAAGGTTTACGTCCTAACACTCAAATGTATCCAGTATTTGGAAACAAAGTTGTTAACGATTGGGTTCGTCAAGAACCAACATTCACTAACTTCTCGGACGATCCTACAGAATATGGTAGTGAGTACATTAGTGCGACCGAATACCCTACTGCTCTAGGTGGTAAGTCTATTCTTACTACAAACTCAGAAGGTGAGTTAGCGGGCAGTTTCTTCTTACCTAATACTCCGACAATTAATTTCCGTACAGGAAGACAAGAATTTAAATTGTTAGATGTCAACAACTCAGATGAGTCAGTAGCAACTGCGGTAAGTCGCGCAGGGTACACGGCAGTCGGTACTTTAGAAACAGTACAGAGAACTGTACGTAGTACTCGACTTATAGAGACTACTTATTGGAGAGATCCTCTCGCACAGACATTTATTGTAGACCAAGTAGAGAATCCAAACGGACTCTTTATTACTAAGGTAGACATATTTGTAGAGAGTAAGGACTCTGTTATTCCAATGCAAGTACAAATTCGTCCAGTAGAGAACGGCGTTCCTACTTCACGTATTGTCCCAGGCTCTGTTAAGTTTATCAATCCTTCGAATATTAATGTTGTTCCTTTTGATAACACAACTGAGATGTCAGATGTTGTAGCAGGGAAAACTACTATTGAGTTCGATGAACCAATTTACTTGACTTCTGGCGAAGAGTATGCTTTAGTACTTCTTGCGGAGTCAGTAGAATACAATGTATACACTGCGCAAACATACGAATATGTCGTCGGGCAAAGTCGTTCAGCACGAGTATCACGTCAGCCTACATTAGGTTCGTTGTTCTTGTCGCAGAACGGTTCTACTTGGACTCCCGATCAGACTAAAGATTTGATGTTTAACTTATACCGTGCGGACTTTGAAAGTGCCGGTGTACTGGAACTGAAGAATAGTGAACTACCTAAAGTTACATTGGACATTAATCCATTCGAAACTACCCTAGGGTCTTCAATTGTATTCGTACATCACGAAGGACACGGATTCTCTAATAATGACGGTGTGCTGATTTCAGGTGTAGCGAGTGCGGTAGGTGGTGTTATTGCTGATTCAATTAATGGATACCACAATGTAATCAATCCTACTTGGGCAGGTTACACTATCAACACGGGTGTCGCTGCGACTGCGTCTGCGGTAGGCGGTGGTTCTAATGTTGTTGCGTCCCAACAGGTAATGTTCGACCAGTTTATACCACAGGTACAGACTCTCATCCCTAACATGACTTCAATTGATTCTACTATTGAAAAAACATTAGGAGATTCTTATGGTACCACTCGTACAACTAGACCACAGAAACTAGACTATACTACTAAGTCTCATCAAGTGGTGTTGAACGAATTGAACGTGAACGATTATCCGGCGGTCATAGCAACACAAGCGAATGCTGCGGATACGTTATCTCTCACGCTAAACCTAACTACTGGTGACTCTAAAGTGTCTCCAGTCGTAGACTTACAACGTGTATCATTGATTACATTAGAGAATGTTATTGACGGATCGGACGCTGCTCAACACATCACCAAACCAGTTGCGGTTGATGAATCTTCGGTGGGGCTTAAAATCATATTCGCTGCGCATCGTGATGTTGGTGTGGAGTTTGATGTATATGTCAGAACTTCATTAACCGAAGACGCGATGTACGAAGTTGATGGCGAAGGTGTTCCGGTTATTGGTTGGAATCAGGTGACTATAGATTCACCTCTACCTACTGATGATGACCCAGAAACATATCGTGATTATGAGTACACCGTAGAAGCTGATGCGTTTAACGTCTTCCAGATCAAGATTGTTATGTCAGCAACGAACTCATCTAAATCACCGACGATAACCGACCTTCGCGCTATTGCGTTGGTAATATAATGTCGCAACGTTTGCGGGTTGAAGGGTATAATAACTTAGTAAAGGATGGTCGATCAGGGGCCATCCTAAATACAAACAGAACCGAAATAACCAGAGCAAGGGCACAGCAAAAAGTAATAAAAGAAAAGGATGACACTATCAACACGCTCTCAAAAGAAGTTGTGGGTTTAAAGCAAGATGTGTCAGAAATAAAAGAATTACTTTTTCGACTAATAGAGGGTAAGGCAACCAATGAGTAATATACAGTTAATTAATCTAGCAGATAATATTAACGCTGCGATTTTAAAAATTAATGACAACTTTCAGTTAGTAGATAGTAGCTCTATTGATGTTAATGAGCTCACTACTATTGTTAATGGTATCCTTGACTCAGATTACTTTCTATCGGTCATTAACCAAGAATATCTAGACCAGTTCGACCTTAGCGTTGATGTAAGTTATCTGGATTCTGATATCGCAGCGAACGCAAGTGGACTACTTCAGTTGACATCACGAGTTGATGTTAATAGTGATGGGATAACTAGTTTATCGCAAGCTATCACGGAGACTAACGCATCCATCGAAAACTTGGTTCTGGATGGTGTGGACTCTGACCTACTTGCGGACGCAATTGCGAATGCCACCAATACTCTCATATCAAGAGTCAATGCGAACAGTGATGAGATACATATTCTTGCTGGTGCTATCGACTCAGTGGAATCCAGTTTACTTTTAGCTAACAGTGACCTTGGCGACTTAATTCAGTTAAACACTTCAGGTATAAGTCAGTTAACAACACGTACCGACGTGAACAGTGATGGTATTGTTACCACTATATCGAGATTGGATTCAATTGGTCTAACTTTGGATCAGTTTATTGCCGGTGGTATTGAGTTTACCCCAGAACAAATTGAAGCAGCATTGGCAGCAGGTCTTGAGGATTTATATGCTCGACTTGATGCGGACAGTGACAAGTTAGTTGTTGAAGCGGGTAAGGTCGTTGAGTTACAAACCGACTTAATTATATTAGATTCTGATCTTGGTGCTAGAATAGATGCGGAGACTGACGCACGAGAACTTCTCGCGACTTCTGTATCATATAATGGTGGTCAGGTTACATCGCTTTCAGCAAAAACTCTACAACTAGACAATGCTGTTTTCATTAGAGATTTACAAGGTAATATCACAACAACTGCGGTTGCTCAAGCAACTAGTGATCTTGTTACTCAGATTGAGACAGTAGACGACCGTGTGACTTCGGTTCGATCAGAACTGATAACAGACTTAAATGCCGCGATTGATTCTGATATTGCCGCAGTAAGACAAGAGTTCTCTGCGTTTGTTGATAGTGCTGGTACTACTACCGCATTGTGGACACTAGACCTTCTTGCGGGAACAGAAGCTAATCCACGAGTTGCGGGTATTAAGTTTGGAAATGATGGCGCAACTGCTGACTTCACACTTACTGCTGACACTTTCAGATTTGTTAACGCAAATAACAATGAAGTTCAACCATTCACGATTGATGGTAATGAAGTATTATTATCGAATGCCAAAGTTACAGGATCACTAGATATAGGTACTAGCCAAACTGGTGAAAGAATGGAACTCACTAATAACGTTATCAGCATCTATGATGGTAATAACACAAGGAGAGTTATAATGGGATTCTTAGGCTAGTATATTATCCCTCTGGACAACAAGTAGATTATACACGATGTTTTATGTTTTGTCAAGTCATAATTTGTATTCTTTAGCTAGACAATTTGATACGTTACCTAAAGACAATACTACAGTAATAATTAATACGTTAGACAGTACGTTTTCAGAACAAGCAAAGTCGTACTGCGAAGATAACAATATCCGTCACATGATAACAGAGAGTGATGGTACTGCCGCAACTGGAAAGAATAGTTTTTTAGATATATTCGAAAAAGACGGAGTTCCTTATGCGGTATTAGTTGATGGTGATGACTACTTGACACGAAGGGGTGTAAGGTGTTATACTGAGTTGTTGAATAGAGATGACGCACCTGACGTATTAGCGTTAAGTAATGCTCTCTCTATAGGATTCGGAGATAAAAATTCCATAGCTAGGGCGTTAGATGACAGTAGATTGAGTCTCAACCCCAAAGAACTCACGTCTAAATATGGACAGTTCGCCGAAGTATCTGACTGGAGTGAACTAGGTAAGGGAGAGATGGTAGTAGACTTGATGTTAAGAAATGGGATGGATACTCCAGATTTGGAGATTCGAGCGTTTCAATCATATATCAAGGACTTAGAATACGGAATGGGTATGGATGCTATTGCTACACGAATAACATTTATGTCTAGAAAGGTTATTCCATATAGGTTTAAGAATTTAGTGGTTGGTGAGGATACTCTCCAATACTTAGAATTAAAAGATGCTCACGAAAAGGGTGAGTTGACTATGGTGGTTCATGACGAGACAAAACCGACATACATGTATGATTCAAGATTGTCTGGAATTGCCACAGTAGAAAGCGCAAAGAATAATGGTCTAGGTTTTTTAAACTGGATGAAAGAACTTGCGAAAGAAATAACAAAATTAAAAAACGAAAACAGGTTACACTCTAGTAGGGTACCTGTTATGGAGTTGTAGGGATGAGTTACGGTTTAAAATGTTATACCGCAGGCGGTTATCTATCATTTGATGCTGACCAGATGGACACGTTCGTCCGTGTTATTACTTCAGGTAGTGTGTATTTAAATAATGGAGAATCTATAACTATAGACGCTCCAGGCTTACGTTATGCGTATACATTATGCGGAACTGCTCCATATGCAGAGTTCTCTCACTCTGTTGAAAAAAATATATCTGCCGGAACTTTTACTATTACTAATCTATCCGCAGCATCTACAATCGGTTATCTTGCTTACAAGATATAGGGTATAATATAATGGCATATGGTTTACAAATAAAGAATCCCGATGAAGATATCCTATTTGATAGTAATGAAGTTGGTCGTGGAACTGTTACTGTAAGTAAAGGGTATATAGCATTTAACACCGGTCTTACCGTTAAGGCGGGACAGTTAGTACTATTTAACATCGGAACACTACCTTTGGGTAGCAAAATCGAGATAAGCGCCACTAAAACTTGGTTATATGGTGATGTTTTTTCAATCTCCTTCTTCCCTGTAAATAGCGGTGGGTCGCCCGGCGTTACGGGAGTGAACTACGCTGTACTAGAAGATATGGCGACACTACCTAAATCGGGTAACTTCGGTTTAGTCTGTAAAACTGGCGCATATGTAACTTCTTTCGATAGTCGTATGTTTCAAACTACCGATGAAGGTGAAGTTTACATTGATAAATACCAATCTTACATGTATCCGCTTGGTCATGGTATTTATATAACTGCTCCTTATAGTGCAGAAGAATGGATTAGCGCAGCGCAACTAGAGTCTACTAGTGTAACAGGCTATACAAGAACCTTCTCTATATTGTTCAGCAACTCAGGCTCGCCCGGCACTCAAATCTTCTACGGGGGTAGCAGCTTCGTCGGTCACATATATGAGCATTCATCGGGTAGTGGATCCTATAATGTATCATACATCGGTGGTTACAGTGGAAGAACTTATACGCAATCCCTCGCCCCCTATGTTGTGGGTAAAACCCACCTTGGCGTAGAATAACATAATTTAAATTGGAGAAAATATAACATGAGCGACAACGAAAGAGGGGTTAGCCCTATAGTAGCACTTCACGATGAAAATGGAGTGATTAAAAGAACGGATTTAGATAATGGCATTTATCCCGAAGATGGTGTTACTGACCGTAATGGTCATATAATTCACCGTATCTATGAATGTGCCGGTAGTGTAGCATTAGAAGAATTTGTAAACACTCATGTATGGGATGACGAATTGGACGAATGGTTGACTGTTGACCGTCGACCTAATTATCATTCATTCTGGGATAGAAGTGTAACACCCGCGAAGTGGACATGGGACAAAGAAGTTATCAAGGGCGAGATTCGCGCTCAAAGAGATATTAAACTTCTCCATACTGATTGGGCTATGCTACCTGATGCTCCACTTTCAGCTGAAAAACGACAACAATACATTGATTACCGTCAAGCGTTAAGAGATATCACTGATACAGTAGACCTAACCGTAGTAGACTCCGTAGATAAAGTTGTTTGGCCTCAAGAAGTTTAACTTATTATACGAATCTAGATAAACCCACTTATCAACCCGTACAAAAGAATTCTTATAAATACGAGAAAGTCTTAAAATTATGGGATGATAAGTGGGTTTACACATTTCATAATCTTATAAATAACAGTGTTATTAGCAATTAATTTCAACTTAACAAAAAGAGAGCGATAATTGTGTCAGCATCGAGCATCCCATTAAAAATTAAAAATTCGAATGGTGACCTACAGGAATTCACTCCTACGGAAGAGAACTATCTTGCGTATGCGGTGGGACAAGCACTAGCATCTTCTCCTTCAAGTGATACGGGTCAAATTACTTTGACCGGTGATATGAGTATTGGTACATTTATTGATACTTTTTTCAATGAAGCAACGGGTACGCACCCTGCTTCTCAAATCACTTCCGGTTCTACCACTACTACGTTATATCAAAATGGTGGAACCGCGAATGAAGTAGGTGCGAACTTTGTCCGTCCAGTAGGATACTACGATACCTCAAATCCCGGCTTCTACGAAATGGTAGATGGTGATTTGAATAATCTTGCTAATCGAGTTCTAAGTAATCTTGCTCAAAATGATTACGTAGGTACTTTCAGATTAGCAGCATCTTCGCCTGGCGTAGACTATATTCAGTTTATTCCTAACGTATTCAAGGATACAAGGGGAGATGGAACCGAAACTCAATACAGTATCTATATAAGAAACAATATGACCGCAATTGCTGCGGTTCGTCCAGTTTCAACATCATATGATGTCAGCGGTAACTTCACTGGTTTCCGAGAAATGACTGATGATCAAATCCAGTTCACTCTTGGTCAGAGAATTAAAACACTACGCGCAACCGCAGGCAACATTGGTTCTTATCAATTGCGTTCATCTTCACAAGGTGTACCAACTGCCCCAGGCACTTGGAAGGCTGTAGGTACCGCACTAAACACTAAAAGAAATACCGCAGAAGTTTCATATGCTAGAACACGTAATAGTGCTTATACTCGTGCTCGTATTTCTTCTTATACTCGTGACCGTAACTCAACATTTAGTAGGGTTTCTACTCGCGTTAGTACTCAAGACTTCGCTGGCAACTATGTCGGCAATTATACTCGTGACTTTGCTGGCAACTATAGCCGCAACTTCGCTGGAGAATATGTTGGAGATTTCACGGGTAATTACTCTCGTGACCGTCAGTCAACTTATTCACGTGACCGCATAACTAACTTCTCTCGTACATTTACTGGCGAATATGTATTGAACCGTCAGTCAACCTACACTCGTGTTAGGTTACAGGGATTTGTTGGTAACTTTACTGGTTACTATGCCCGCGCACGTGTGTCTACATTCGCTCGTAACCGTATTACTAATTTCACTGGTGTGTTTACACGTACTCGTCCGTCATCCTATACTCGCGGCCGTGTATCAACTTACGCAGGCACATATGCTCGTACTCGTGTTTCCTCATATTCAGGAACATACTCGCGTAACCGTGTAAGTTCTTATGCGGGAACATACTCGCGTAACCGTGTTTCTGCTTACGCAGGCACATATGCTCGTACACGTTCTTCTGCTTATTCTGGTGTTTATGCTCGTACACGTGTTTCTACTTACTCAGGCACATATGCTCGAGACTTTGTAGGTAACTATTCTCGTTCATTCTCTGGCCAGTATGCTGGTGCGTTTACTCGTACACGTCCTTCATCGTTCTCAGGAACATATGGTCGTACACGTGTTTCTGCTTACGCCGGAACATATGCTCGTAACTTTGCCGGTAACTATACTCGCGGTTTTGTAGGAAACTACACCGGAGAGTTTACTCGTGCTCGTGGTTCAACGTTCTCAGGTACTTATTCACGTAATCGTGTTTCTGCTTACGCCGGAACATATGCTCGTAACCGTGTTTCAACTTATTCTGGTGTTTATTCGAGAACTCGTACTTCAGCATACTCTGCTGATTACACAAGAACTCGTATCACTGACTATACTCGTGACCGTGTAACTAATTTCGCTGGTATTTACTCAAGAGCTCGCGTATCTGCTTATGTTCGCAATCGTGTAACTAACTTTGCCGGTAACTTCGTCGGTAACTATGCTAGAAATTTTGTCGGAGACTATGCTAGAAATTTTGTCGGAGACTATGCTCGTGCTTTTGCTGGCGACTTCGTTGGTAACTATGCTCGTACATCTACTCGTACATCTGCTCGTACTCGTTACTCAGCTTACGCCAGAACACGCATCACTAACTATGTTGGTGACTTTACTCGCGATTCTACCATAACTTCAACACGAACTCGTTATTCAGCTTACGCCAGAACACGCATCACTAACTATATTGGTGACTTTGCTCGTGATCGTGTAACTAACTTTGCGGGTAACTTTGTAGGTAATTATGCTACTACCTTTACTGGTGACTTCGTAGGTAACTACGCGACTACCTTTACTGGCGACTTCGTAGGTAACTACGCGACTACCTTTACTGGTGACTTCGTAGGTAATTATGCTACTACCTTTACTGGTGACTTTGTAGGTGATTATGCCCGAAACTATGTCGGCGACTATGCTGGTGACTTCGTAGGTAATTATGCCCGTACTCGCATAACTGATTATACTCGTACCCGTGGTTCTGCTTACGCACGTACTTCTACACGTACTCGTTACTCAGCTTACGCTCGTAATGCAATTCAGACTTCAACTCGTACGCTAGCTTATACTCGTGTATTGTATTACGCAGGAAACTTTGTCGGTAACTATCTCCGACCTGTAACATACACTGGTAACTATACTCGTGGCGTAACATACACTGGTAACTATACTCGTGGCGTAACATACACTGGTAACTATAGTCGTCCCGTAACATATACTGGTAACTATACTAGAGTTGATACATACACTCGTGCTCCCTCATTTATCGGAGACTATGTCCGTTATTCAAACCCATACAATACCATGATATCTTATATGGGTAACTATACTAGTACGACATCTTATATTGGTAACTATAGTCGTTCAAGCGCGGCGACGGCGGCTTACTCACGCACTGCCGGAACTTATGCGCGATATCAAGGATATTGGCAGTTCTACACCCTGACTGTGTACTACACGCGTGTAACAGGGTACTTCATTACTTCTTATACTCGTACATCAACAGCAACAGTTGATTATACTCGTACCCGTCTCGTATCTGCAGCAGAGTACTATACTCGTACCCCAGTGTATACCGGTAACTATACGCGTACCGTTGATTACACACGTGCTCGTGCCGCAACAGAAACATATACACGTGATCGTGCCGCAACATTAGATTACACACGTGCTCGTGCCGCAACATTAGATTACACACGTGCTCGTGCTGCGAATGAAGATTACACACGTGACCGCGTGACTGATTTTACTGCTACCGGCTATTATACTCGTGTTGGATACTACGCTGGCGACTACATTGGTGACTATGCTCGTGGTTATGCTGGCGACTTCGTTGGTAACTACGCAAGAGACTTCGTCGGTAATTACGTTGGTGACTTCGTTGGTGAATATGCTCGTACATCAACACGTACATCAACACGTACTCGTCCATCAGCATACTCTCGTACACGTGTTACTCCTTACGTGGGTGACTTTACTCGTACACGCATCACCAACTATGTTGGTGACTTTGCTCGTACACGTGTTACTAACTATGTTGGTGACTTTGCTCGTACACGTGTTACTAACTATGTTGGTGACTTTGCTCGTGATCGTGTAACTAACTTCGCAGGAAACTTCGTCGGTAACTACGCAACTACTTTCACTGGTGACTTCGTTGGCAACTATGCTCGCGGCTTTGCGGGTGACTATGCCGGTAACTATATTGGTAACTACGCAACTACTTTCACTGGCGACTACGTTGGTAACTATGCTCGTGCCTTCGCAGGTGACTTTGCTGGTGACTTCGTTGGTGAATATACTCGTACATCTACACGTAGTCGTGTTTCTGCTTATGCCCGTACTCGTGTTTCTGCTTATGCCCGTACTCGTGGTAGCGCATACACTCGTGATCGTATAACTGACTTTGCCGGTGACTTTGCGGGTAACTACGCAAGAACATTTGCTGGCGAATATGCTCGTAACTACGCGGGTAACTTTGCCGGTAATTACGTCGGTGACTTTGTGGGTAACTACGTCGGTAACTACGCACGTGACTTCTCTGGTCAATATACTGGAGTTTACTCTCGTGGTTTCGCTGGCGAATATGCTGGTACTTACTCACGCGGTTTCTCTGGACAATATACTGGCGTATATGCTACCTCTTATACTGGTAACTATAGTCGTGATTTCGCGAGAACTCGTGTTTCTGCTTATGCCCGTACTCGTGTTTCTGCTTATGCTGGTACTTACTCACGTAATTTTGCGGGTGAATACACTGGTGCGTATGCTACTTCTTATGTTGGTAACTATGCTCGTGACTTCTCAAGAACTCGTGTAGAGACTTATTCCCGTACACGTCCATCGTCGTACGCTGGTACTTACTCACGTGGATTCGTTGGTGAATATACTGGTACTTACTCACGTGGTTTTGTAGGCGAATACGCTGGTACTTACTCACGTGGATTCGTTGGTGAATATACTGGTACTTACTCACGTGGATTCTCTGGTCAATACACTGGTGTTTACTCACGCAATTTTGCGGGTGAATACGCTGGTACTTACGCAAGAACATTTGCGGGTAACTACTCACGAGACTACGCTGGTAACTATACTCGTGATTTCGCAGGCGATTTCGCAGGTAACTACGCAAGAACATTTGCTGGCGAATATGCCGGTGCGTACACAACTGAATTCGTAGGTGACTTTACTGGTAACTACGCAAGAACATTTGCGGGCAACTATATCCGTAACCGTGTTTCTGCTTACGCCGGTAACTTCATTGGTAATTACACTCGTGGATTCTTAGGTGAATATACTCGTAACTCAACTGATACTTTCAGCCGAGTTCGAGTGTCTGCTTACTCGCGACTACGTACTTCAGCATACTCTGCTGATTACACTCGGGTTCGTACATCATCATATGCTGGCGACTTCACTGGTGACTATGCTCGTGACTTCACTGGTAATTACTCAAGAGACTTTGCTGGTAATTACTCTCGCGCATTTGTTGGTGATTATGTTGGTACCACAATTCAATCGTCTTACTCGACAGTTGAAGCATATACTTTATATGTAAGAACCGCATAATATTTGACAACAGACTGATATTAGTGTATAATGGTTAATAAATTGGGTGGGTCAGAAATGGCCCACTTATTTTTATCATATATAATACTGAATTGAATTTAATACCCCTTTTGGAGAATGAATAGATGAGTTACAGAAAGTGGATGGACAATGCTTTTTGGGAAACAGACGCAAAAGATAAGTTGAACTGTATCCTAGAAATGGAAGATGATGTTGGAAGAGTAACAAGGCAAGTAATGTTACTGAACCGTGTAGATAAAGACGGTAATCCAAATGAGTTGTTTGATGAAGTCATCGGGTCTGTAGGTGAAGATAACATTGATAAAGAAACAACTAATCGGGTAACACGCAAAAATGCCGAGCAAGAAGAAGAAAAGCAGCGCGAACTAGAACACCAGAAGGCGCGTAAGTTAGAGAAACTCTTCAATTATAAATTAGAAGCATTTGAGGTTGATGAGATTAAAGCCTCTAAGAACCGCAAATTAAAAGGAAAGTTACGTCGTGCGAAGTCTCGTATCGAAGTAGACTTGTACTCTATTCTCATTCTACAGGAATCTCTGGAAGGGACTGAGTAATGGAGAAGACCAAAGGGTTCGTAATTGTAGCATCAAATAAACCTAACTTTTATTTGTATGCTCTTAACCTCGCAGAAAGTCTAAGAGACTTCTATGAGGATTGTAAAATCTGTCTCGTGACAGAAGAAAAATATATTGACGAACGTGGTTATGATGTTGCCGATGATGTTATTATCTGCGACAACCATTATCGTGCTAAGTTATGGGGTATGGCACGTTCGCCATATGACATAACAATGTATATTGATGCTGACATGGAATGTGAGCACGAAGACATCATCAAGGTATGGGATGAGATGAAAGACTACGATGTGGTATTCTCTGAACTGACTGATGATCGCGACTACATTTATGCGGAACGTGATTTCTCCACACCAGAAGGTATGGCTAAATTTACTCTTTGTGGTGGGGTATGTTTGTATGATATGACTAAACCAATCGTCCGCGAATTTATGCAGGATTGGTGGGATTTAACATACAAGCAAATGAATGATACTTGGTGGCCCGAAGGTTATATTGATTCTCTAAAGTCTTGGGATCAGTTCTCCCTCTGGTGGTTGACCGAGAAAGAAGAAAAATATAAGGATCTCAAAGTTGGTATCTTCGATGACGACTTGAGATGGAATTATTACAATGCCTTCAACTGGGCAAGAACTAAACCTGAGACAGGGCCCGTGATTTTACGTCACTTCTCTGCTGGTTTAAATAAGGACACACCAATCGTATGACACAGGTAAACGACCAATATCTAAAGCATATCGACGTTAATAATCCAGAACTTCTGGAGATACTTGGGGAATATGCTAAACTTCATACTTGGGCTGGTTTTGAAAAGAACTGCCACTTGAATGGAGCAGAACATATTCGCCAGCGTAGTTACTACGTCGGCGCGCCATATATGAACGAAATTCTTGACCAGAAGACTGCTCATGAAGGGTTCCCTGACCAACTAGTAGGATATAACTTCAAGTTATCCGAACGGGCTCACTCAATGTTTGAGGGTGATGCTGACCCTATCTTTAAAAGAGACCTCACTAGACACCTAGGTGAGTTGAATGATAGGATGATGAACTTCTTATCAGTTAAACATAACGCATTGTGCGCAGTATACCCGCCAGGCGGATATATCTCTTGGCACAATAATGCTAACGCTCCGGGCTTCAACCTAATCTTCTCTTATTCTGGAGATGGTTCTGGTTACTTTGATTACATTCATCCTGAAACTAAGGAAGTTGTTCGTTGCCAAGACAAGCCCGGCGTGTGGACTTGTAAAGCCGCATACTTCGGACACTACCGTGAACCAGAAACCCTTCTTTATCACGCAGCTGCTGCCGATACTGACTGGCGTTGTACAGTATCTTATGTATTTGATACTACTGATGGTTCAGATGCTCTACGTGATCTAGTATTGGAAGACATTGCGTCTGCTGAATAAAATATGATTTGCTAATTCTTAAGGCCTCAGATTGTTATAAATAGTACTAGATAATTTTACTAATACAATCTGAGGTTTTAGGGATGGCAGCTTACGAAGATTTTACAATAGACCAAGGCACAGATATTGCTTTTCAGATAGAGCTTACTGAAGCTGATGGTTCTGTGAAAGATTTAAGTGCTTATACTGTATCCGCCAAAATGAAGCGGAACTTCAACAGTAAAGACGAAGACACTATCGAGTTCTCTGCGATGGTCGCTGACCCGTCATCCGACGGTATCCTAGTATTATCCCTCACAAATGAGCAGACTGATGCCCTATCTACCCGTGGTAGGTACGTGTATGATGTCGAAATAACCTATATCGATGCGAACGGATATCCCGTAGTAGAGCGTATTTTAGAGGGGAAAATTAAAGTATCTCCTTCGGTAACAAGGTAAACATACATGCCTATTCGCAAAGTTTCTATATCTAATGGCGGCACAACTCATATTAATACGAGTGCCTCCACTAGTTCTGGTACTCAAGTTAAAAGAGTTACTTTAGGTAGACCTGTACAGAGAGTCACTGCTACTGGAAGTAGTATCGGTGGACTTTCTGACATTAATTTTGAATCTCCACATCCAGAGGATGGAGATGTTCTAGTGTACCACGGCACTGATGAAAAGTGGCACGCTCAAAAACTTTTAGACAAACAAGTGATCAATGGGGGTCAATACTAAATGGCGTCAATAATAAGAATTAAACGTTCCGGTGTAGCGGGGAATCCATCTGTCCTCGCACAGGGTGAACTCGCCTATTCATATCTAGCAAATAATGGGGCGAATGGTGGTGATCGATTATATATTGGCACTGGCACAGAAACAAACGAAGATGCGGTCAACCATACCGTCATAGGTGGTGCGTATTACGTCAACCTATTACACGGTGAAGGTGCTGCGCAGTATGGTAGTAACTTACCTAACAAAGCGCTCATCGTCGACTCAGACGGTGCGGTAGACTTTTTAAAGGTAGGAACCCCAACTGATCCCAGTCATGTAACAAACAAAGCATACGTTGACGGGATACTATCTGCGCAAGAGTTGGGGTCTAACTTCTTATTCTCTGGTGACAGTGGTTCTGGTAGTATTTTCCTAGCAACCGAAGCAATCACCTTTGCCGGTGGTCGTGGTATTACTACCCTTGCGGACTCAGATGCTAACTCGTTAACAGTTAGTCTGGTACCCACTGGAGTTACTGCGGGAGACTACGGTTCTCAGACTGAAATCCCAACCTTTACTGTTGATTCAGACGGTCGTATTACTGCGGCTAGTACTGTAAATATTGGTACTAACCTAACAGTAAATGGCGACAGTATTTCTCTGTTGGATTCAGACCTAACGTTTAGTGGTTCTGATAACGTCAATGTAGCATATGACACAGCAACAAACACTGTCAATGTTTCACTAGAACCTAATGTTCTTGACCTCAATTCAATAGAAGTTGGTAACCTAAAACTAACAGGTAACACACTATCTTCTACTGATAGTTCCAACACCCTATACATTGACCCTGCTCCGACAGATTCGGACGGTGGTACATTAGTAATCCGTGGTGACCTTGTTGTTCAAGGTACCCAGACAATAATTAACTCGACAGTAATGTCGGTTAATGACCTTACACTTACTCTTGCTGATGAAGCATCCACCCCAGCGGAAGCTGATGGTGCTGGTATCTTTATTGCGGGTGCTGATGTATCAATAGTATACAACGCATCCAAAGACCAGATAGATATCGACAAAGGACTTAATGTTCTTGCTCCACTATCTATTAATGATGTAGAGATCGGTGAATTCATCGATGATAAAGTTGCTAACCTCTTAACTGCTGGCGAAGGTATTGATCTAACATATTCCGATGAAACCAATGAATTAATCATTGCTGCGGAATTAGCAACAAACTCTAATGCGGGTGTCGCATCTTTCGACTCTGCCCAGTTTGCGTTAAACGCAGGCGCGGTAACCATTACGCATTTAGACGGTGGAACTTATTGATATAAATAAGCATTAAGTAGATCATATATTTTATGGTTTTAGCTAGTCGCCTTATATAAGGTCGAGTGAAAGAGGAAGCCAACATTGGCACGTAACGTAGATATTCGTTTAAGACGAAGTGCTGTCGCAGGCAACGTCCCAACGATAGAGCAGTTGAACCTCGGTGAGTTAGCAGTAAACACCGCAGATGGTAAACTGTACTTAAAAAGACAGTACGATGGTATTGAACAGGTTATTGAAGTCGGTGGTGACGCACGATCCGGCTTAGTAAGTACTTTCAATACGTATATCTACACGTCTGACGGAACGCTATTGACGCTCTCCGGAGCAGACGATTACGGAAATTATCTTTCATACGACCTTGCTTCCCCCCGAAGAATTCAAGTATACCTCAACGGTGTTTTACTACACCAAGGTATAGACTATACAGCAGCTGATGGTTCCTCTATAACCTTCGCCTTTCCTATTGGCGTAGATCAAGTAGTTCAAGTTGCGGCATATAACTCAGACGGTGCGTCCATTGACGCAGACCTCATACTAGACGATGGATTTTCGTTTACCGTTGGTACCGATGAAGAGACTAAGTTCTATCATAATGGTACCAACACGATTTTAAAACATCTTGGTTACAACGGTGGGGATTTAAAGATCCAATACCGCGATAGTGACCGTATTGATGTTGATAGTGCTGGAGTAAATATATTCGGCGACTTCCGTCTTAATGGCGAATCTGTTGTTACTCTAGCGGATGTTATTAATACCATCAATACTGAGGTTGACACTGGATTTGTTGAAGCACTGAATATAAGTGCTGCCTCCGTATCTTATGTACCTGATAGTGACATGATTGCTACCAACGTTCAGGATGCGATTGATGAACTACATAGTACCAAACTAGACATTTCTGCCCTTAACGCCTCTATTGTATTATATCCAACGACCACTACTATTGCTGTTGACGGTATATACACGAAGATGGTCACTTCTATCGGTGACTCAGATTTTAATGCCGTTGCTGTAGATATCAACACTGGAACCATATCTGGGGCCGATCAGTTGATTGCGTCACTTGCTACGGAACAGGGTGTATTAATAGGTAACACTGGTGTTATTAACATTCATACTGTTGGTAACGTGAGAGTTAATCCAGATGGCTCTGGCGGTTCAGCATCATTCTATTTCGAAGTATATAAAAGAAGTGCTGCTGGTGTAGAGACTTTATTATCTACTTCATCAACCACAAGCAAAATTTCTCTAGATACTTATGGTGAGTTTTACGCAGATGCGTTATTACCAGCAACTGATTTCACCGCAACTGACCGTGTAGTAATAAAATACTATGGTAATGAAATTACTGGTAATGTTAACACTACATATGATTTTCAGTTTGGTGGTACATCTCCTGTACGGTCTAATTTTCCAGTACCCGTATCTGTAATACCACAGAATGTACTGGAGGCCTTGTCAGGGGGTTCTGGTATTGACTACAGCTCTGCGACAGGTGTCATCTCAGTAGATAATACTATTGCGACTAAGACCTATAGCGAGTTGTACGCGCACTCTGCGGCAGACTCTGCGGCATCGGTCGTATTGCTCGCTGCTAAATCTTATGCTGTAGAACAAGACTCTGACACTCTAGTATTAGCAAAATCTTATGCGTCTTCAAATGATGCGATTACATTACAATCAGCAAATGACTACGCAGAAAGTCAAGATGTTATAAATCTTCAATTAGCTAAAGATTATACTGAACTATATACAGACTCGGCAGTCTTACTAACACTAAACTCAGCAAACGTTTATACCGACAGTTCAGTATCAAACATTCAACTGGTTTTAGAGAACTACACTAACTCTGCTATATCTGCCGCCTTAATAACGGCAGACGCCGCTGCGGTAACATACACCGACAGCGCAATTAGTATTGCTATATCAAATCTTATCGATGGCGCGCCTCAAGTACTTGATACTTTGAATGAAATATCGGCAGCCTTAGGTGACGACTCCGACTTTATCGGAACAGTACAAAACTGGATTAATCAAAAGTTAGACGCTAACGCCACAACAGATGTTATAGAAGAAGGCGTTAATAACTTATACCTTACAGAAGAACGTGTAAGACAATCATTATCTGTGTCTAATGGGTTATCATTCAACCCATCTACAGGTGAATTCGGTATTGACAGTTCGGATGATGTAACCTTCTCATCTGTTACAGCTGCGACTTTTGTAGGTAATCTACAAGGTAATGCGGACACTGCGACAGATGCAGACCAACTCGACGGGCAACATGGTTCATATTATAGAGTTAATATTTACGATATAAATGGAACTTTAGTTAACTAGAACTTCATATCAGAAAATCTATTTATTATAAATAACATCATATATTAACTCTAATAAAATAGATGACACATCACTATGATCAACGGAAAATCTTTTAACAGGGTATTTGCTGAGAGCTTATTTAATCTAGCATCTCAGAAAAAATCTAAAGTTGAAGAATCGCCTGGCTCAGAGACGGAGATATTCGAACTTATCGAAGGTACTTCTTCTTCCACCAATGACAACTCAATCATACCTGAAGCACAACATATTATTGCTGACGGTGAAACCGCGATATTTACATTAAATGCTGCTCCTTCTAGGGCGGATCTTGTAGATGTTTGGGTGAATGATGTTCTTCAACACCATGTTGAGACATATGACACTATTGGTGATGTCATTCAGTTCAGTGAAATCCCCCCGCAAGGGACGGACATTTATATTAAATTTCGTTAGTATATTATTAAACGTTTAAACACAATCCTAACTAAAACCTCATGGAGATTACTCAATGTCATTTAGACAAATTAAATCACCAGCATTAGCAGATCGGTCTATAATTAGTACCAAACTAGACTCAAGTGCTGTTACGGGACAAACCCTTCTTACCGGAATGGCCAATCCTGCAGATTGCTTTACGCTGCTATACGATGTAGGTTCTGACTCGCTTAAGAAAATTAGTACTGCGGCATTCTTCGGAAGCTTTGATACTGACGACTTGGCAGAAGGTTCCAAACAGTACTTTACACCGCAACGCGCTCAAGACGCTGTTGCCGCAGATATTGCTTCTGCTGTTGCTGTAGAAACTGCTCGTGCTACTGCTGCTGAAGGTGTTAACGCAACTTCAATCGTAACTGAAACAAATCGTGCTACCGCTGCTGAAGTTGCTAACGCAACTGCTATTTCAACAGAAACAAATCGCGCAACTGTTCGCGAAAACGCAATCGAATCCGCATACCAGACAGCTGACGCTGCCTTATCAGTTCGTATTGATAACATTCTAACAAATACTGATTCTGACGCACTTAACTCTCTAGCAGAAATTGTTGTTGCTTTCCAAAACGCTGATAGTGTATTGACCGCGTCTACTATTGCTAACTCTAGTGCTATCTCGGGTGAAGTCGCTCGCGCCACTGCTGCTGAGACTGCTAACGCAACTGCTATCGCTAGTGAAGTAACTCGCGCAACTGGCGTTGAAGCTGGTCTACAGTCTTCAATCACTAGTGAAGCGGCAACTCGTTTGGCTGCCGATGGTGCTCTTGACGCTCGTTTGACTGTTGCTGAAGGTGATGTAAGTTCACTAGAAACTGATCTTGCCGCAGAAATTTCTCGCGCTGGTCAAGCAGAACAAGTTAACGCATCTGGTCTTGCTGCGGAAATCGTTCGTGCGACTGGAGCAGAAGCTGCTAACGCTACTAACCTTCAAGCAGAAATCACTGCTCGTGCCGCTGCTGACACTTCAGTCCGCGTTGACATGACTTCATTGATTACTAATGGTGATGCTGCAACTCTTGTATCTGCTAAAGCAAATGACAACCTACTAATCGGTGACGCATCTGTCGACGGTTCTTCAGGTAATACTGTTACTGATCGTGTTAGTTCAGCAGTTGCTACTGAAACAACTCGTGCGCAGGGTCAAGAATCTGCTATTCGTAGTGAATTTGCTCTTGCCGATAGTGACCTTCAATCAGGTCTAGACGCAGAAATCGCTCGTGCTACTGCTGCTGAAGGCGTTAATGCTTCCGCAATCTCTACAGAGACTAGTCGTGCGACTGGTGAAGAAAGTCGAATCGAAGCGAAATTGGACAATGTTATTGCTAACACTGATCCCGCCGCTCTTGATTCATTGACTGAAATCGTTGCTGCGTTCGTATCTGCTGACTCTGATATGTCTGCGTTGATCGCGTCAAACACTGTAGCAATTAATGCTGAAGCTGGTGTTCGCGCATCTGCGGACTCAGTACTACAAACTAATATCACAACTGAAGCATCAACTCGCTCAGGTGCTGATACTACTTTACAATCTAATATTACTGCTGAAGCAACTGCTCGAATTGCCGGTGATGCCGCAACTCTTGTATCTGCCCAAACAGATGCGACTTCTAAAGCAGACGCTGCTGAAGCTGCCGCTATCGTTCACGCAGACGCACAAGACACCGCACTTATCGGTGACGCATCTGTTGATGGTACTGTTGGTAATACTCTTACTGCTCGTATCGCAACTGCTAAATCTCAAGCATCTACTTACACTGACACAAAGGTTTCTGCTGAAGCAGCAACTCGTTTGGCAGCTGATAACGCATTGTCTCTACGCGCATCTGCATTAGAAGGTGATGTTTCAACTCTTCAAGGTGAGATGGATACTGTTGAAGCAGACATCCTTGCTGAGACTGCTCTACGTGTATCTGGAGACGCAAGTGTTCAGGCAGGTCTTGCTGCAGAAATCACTCGTGCTACTGCTGCGGAAGGTGTTAACGCATCAGCAATCCTAGCGGAAACTACTCGTGCTACTGCGGCAGAAGTTGCTAACGCAACCGCAATCTCTAACGAAGTAACTCGCGCATCTGGTGTCGAAAGTGGACTACGTGTTGATGTAGACGCAAACACTGTTACTGGTGCTGCTAACGCTGCCGCAATTAGTGTCGAGACTACTCGTGCTCTTGCTGCTGAAGCTGTCAACGCATCTGGTCTTGCTGCAGAAATCGCTCGTGCTACTGCTGCGGAAGGTGTTAACGCAACTTCAATCGCAACTGAAGCTGGATTACGTGCTGCTGGCGATGTTGCTCTACGTACTGACGTTGACGCGAATGCCCTATCAATCTCTGGTGTTGACTCTGATCTTTCTGTTGAAATCGCTCGTGCTACTGCCGCAGAAGGTGTTAACGCATCTGGTCTTGCTGCAGAAATCGTTCGTGCTACTGGCATTGAGTCTGGTCTACGCACTGACGTTAACACAGTAACCGGTCGTGTTGATGCTATCATCGGTACTTCTCCAGAAACTCTTGATACACTTCAAGAAATCGTTGCTGCGTTCGAAGGTGCTGATTCAGACATCCAGAACATTATCAATAACAACTCTGGTCGTTTGACTGCTGCTGAAAGTGACATCGATGCTGTTGAAGTACGCGCTACTGATTTAGAGTCACGCTCAACTGCTCTTGAAGGTCGTGCTACTACTCTTGAGTCTGTGCAATTAGCACAAGGTGGTCGTCTAACAGTTAACGAAGGTGACATTGACGGTCTAGAATCTAAAGTTGGCGTTGCCACTCTAGGTACTACTGCTACTAACCTATCTGCTGCTATCAATGAAATCCACTCTGAACTAGATGTTGAAGCTGGTAAAGTTTCTACACTACAAGGTGAGATGACTGCTGTTGAAGGTCAAGTCACAGTTCTAGAAGGCGAAATGAATGCTGTTGAAGCTGAACAAGCTCTACAGGCAGGTCGTTTAACAGTTAACGAAGGTGACATCGACTCACTAGAATCTAAGATGGGTTCTGGCGTATTCGCTACAACTTCACAAACTGCTGTTGGTTCTTCGAACGAACTACACGGTGAAATTAATGCTATTGAGGCTCGCGTAGATTCTGCGGAAGCGGACATCCTTTCAAACGCTGCTGCTATCTCAGCTGAATCTTCTCGTGCGCTTGGTCAGGAAACTGCCATCCGTTCAGAATTTGCTGCTGCTGATACTGCCATAACTTCTGCTTACATTGCTGCCGATGCGGTTGTTCTTTCATCTGCCTCTGTCGACGCAACTACTAAAGCGAACAACGCTGAAGCAGCTGCTAAGATTTACGCAGACACTATTGTTGGTGACGAAGTAGTTGATCGCACGAACGCTGATGCCGTATTACAATCCGCAATCGATGCTGAAGTAACTGCCCGTCTAAGTGCTGACGCTACTCTAAGTTCACGTGCTACTGTACTTGAAACTGAAATGACTGCGACTCAGTCAGGTGCTGGTCTTGCTGCTAACGGTAACTATGTTGCTCCAAGTGGTACTAACTTCCTAGACACTGCTGTTACATTGAAAGATGCTGATAGTAAATTGGATGCTGCTCTTAAAGCGGAACAGACTCGTGCTCTTGCTGCTGAAGGCGCAAACACTACTTCAATCAACAACGAAATTGCTGCTAGAATCGCGGGCGACTCTGACCTACAGGTTAGTCTTGACGCGGAAGTATCACGTGCTCTTGCTGCTGAAGGTGTATTGACATCTAACGTTTCTATTAACGCTGCTTCGATTGTGACTGAATCTAATTCACGTCAAAGTGCCGATGCTAACTTACAGTCTCAGATCGACTTTATTAAAGCCAACACTGATTCTGCTGCTCTGGATTCGTTAACTGAAATCGTAGCTGCCTTCCAGGCTGCTGACGGTACTCTTACTGGTCTAGTATCTCAGAACCAAACTGATATCGCAACTAACGCTTCAGGTCTTGCTGCGGAACTTACCGCACGTGCGGCACAGGGTTCTGCGATTCGTGGTGAGTTCGCTGCTGCTGACACTCTTCTTCAGACAAACATTAACGGTAAGGTTTCTAAGTCTGGCGATGCGATGTCTGGCGATCTAGACATGTCCGGTAACAAGGTCGGTGGTCTTGCAGACGGTACGGTTTATGCTGACGCAGTTAACAAAGGTCAGTTGGACGCGGGTCTTGCTGCACAGCATATCTCTCAGTTTGATACTAGCGACCTTCTAGAAGATCCGAATGGTACTAACCTTTACTTCACAAATGCTCGCGTTCACGCGGCAGTATCCGTCACTGACGTTTCTGGTGAAGGTAATGTTTCTGTAACAAACGGTGTGTTCTCTTTAAACACTGCTAAGGCATTCGTTGAACTAACTGATGTTACAGATTCAACTATCACTGGTAAGGAAGGTTTTGTTGCTCGTGTTAAGACTGATGGTTCTGGTATCGAACTTGTTGACCCAACACAGCTGGCGTTTAACAATGCTCAACGTCAGACTATTAGTGGTGACGGTGCTCAGACTACATTCGCATTAAACTTCGCAACTCTAGAAGCTAACGCGATGGTATTTGTTGGTGGTGTTGTACAGGATCCATCTGTACACTATAACATCGACTCTGAAGCACAGACAATCAGTTTCAACGCAGCGATTCCTGTTGGTACACAAGCGGTAGTTATCGCTCAGTCTACTAACTCGGTTGGTGTACTAGATCCTAAGTCTGTTGGTCTAGAAACTCTTGCTGATAACATCAAAGTCTTCGAACAAGGCAATGATATTGTTGTAGGAACTTCTGCTACAGTAGTTTCTTCATTCAACTCAGCAAACTACCGAACTGCTAAGTACATCGTTACTGTCGCAAATGGTAGTGAGTTCGAAACACGCGAATGTCTAGTTATTCACAACGGAACTGACGCTTTCATCACTGAATACGGTATCGTATACACTGGTGCGGCATTACTAGGTGATACTGATATACGTGTTACTGGTTCTACTGTTGAACTATTATACACTTCTGTATCAGCTGGTTCTGTAGTTTCTGTATCTGCTACATACGTCGACGCATAATAACTTTAACCCTAGGTGGAGGGGGATTCGTCCCCCTCCGCAAATAAAAATTCTAAAACAAAGGTAATAAAATGTCTTCGAACAAAAAATTTAGAATTCAGAATGGCGTTAACATAATCGGTGAACTGTCTATCGATGATATTACTATCATTGATGCGAACGGTAACGTTAGTGCGGATGCGATTGCTACCGCAGTTGCGTCACTAACCGCAGGCGACTTGGCTGATTTGCAGGCACAGGTAACTACAATTCTTGGGAGTTCTCCGGAATCTCTGGATACTTTACAAGAGATTGTTGCTGCTTTTGAAGCTGCGGACAGTACTTTAACCGGAACTGTTGCTGCTAACGCATCTGCTATTACTACAATTAATAACACTCTGGCGAGTGGAGTCGCAACTCCTGCTGACATTAGTGGCTTAGATTCCGATATTGGTGTCCTAGAAACATTTGTCAAAGGTGGTGCTTCACTTTCAACTGTCGCGACTAATGTTGTTCCGGCAATTAACGAACTAGTATCTGAAGTTGCTACTGTAAAAAGTGCGCAGACCGGAGATACTACAACTCTAACTTCAGCAATTAATACTGCTAAATCAGAAGCAATCTCTGCAGCATCTGCTGACGCAACTACTAAAGCAGACGCTGCTGAAGCTGCTGCAAACGCATATACTGATACTGAAGTTGCCGCATTGGTTGCTTCTGCTCCTGGCGCACTAGATACTCTTAACGAGTTGGCAGCTGCCTTGGGTGACGACGCGAACTTTGCGTCATCAATTACTGCGTCTATCGCAACTAAAGCTGACGATACTGCGACTACTGCTGCTCTTGGTCTCAAGGCAAACGCATCTGATGTTGCTGCATCATTTAGTGCGGAAGAATCTGCTCGTGACAGTGATGTCCTTGCAGCAATCGCTACCTCATCCGCAGACGCGACTTCTAAAGCAGACGCTGCCCAACTGGCGGCGGAAACTACGGCATCCGCAGACGCAACTACTAAGGCAGATGCTGCCAAAGTGGCAGCGAACGCATATGCGGTTTCTATTGTTAGTAGCACTGTTGACGCTGAAGCGAATACTCGTGCCGCTGCTGATACCGCGTTAAGTTCTCGTATAACTGCGGTAGAAGGATATTCTACTACTGATATTCCACAAGGTTCTAATGAGTACTTCACTACTGCCAAGGCACGTGCGTCGGTACAAGCTGGTACTGGATTGTCTTATAACCAATCAACCGGTGAGTTTTCAACTAACCTAGTTGCTGGTGACGGTGTTAGTGTATCTGGTGGTACTATCTCTATTGATGGTACATCTATCGGGCAGAATTTGGTTCCTTCTCTAGATGACACGTATAGTCTTGGTTCTCCGGACAAAGTATGGCGTGATGTGTATATCGGCCCTGGCTCATTATACATCAACGGTACTAAAATCCTTGAGGACAACAGCGGTACAATCACAATGTACGCGGACTCAGGTCAGAACCTATCATTCGGTACTTCCGGTGGTGGTGTAATTGATCTAAACGCTGGTTCAGAATCTATTCAGGTTAAATCTAATTTTATCCTGTCTTCTGGCAAAACAATCACAACTGTTGGTGGCGCTGCTACTCAATTCGGCGGTGACGTTGAAATGAATGGTAACTGCATCTTTAATGTTGCGGTTCCACAAACAGACGGCGAAGCTGCTAACAAAGGATATGTTGATAGTAAGATTGCTGCTGATCACGTAGGTAATAAGTCTTTCTTAGGCGACGTTGATGTTCAAGGTAATTTATCTGTTCAAGGTACTGTAACTACAGTTAACTCTGAGACTATCTCATTAGCAGATAACATCATTGACTTGAACTCAAATGTTACTTCTGGTACTCCGACTGAGAATGCTGGTTTCCGCGTAATGCGTGGTGACGAAGCTGCTGCTCAGATTCGATGGAATGAAACCTCAGATCAGTGGGAAGTATTCGACGGTTCTTCTTACACTAAGATTGCGCTATCTACTAGCGACCTAGTGGAAGGTTCTAATGAGTACTTTACTGATGCTAAAGCAAAATCAGCTGTTGCGGCAGATATCGCATCTGCGGTTACTGCTCTAGACAATGACCTACAGGGACAGATTCATACTCTAAGTTCTGGTGCGTCTACTGAAGCATCAACCCGTGCGTCTGCTGATAGTGTACTTCAAGGTAATATCACGGCAGAAGTTACTCGTGCTACTGCTGCGGAAGGTGTTAATGCGACAGCAATTTCATCTGAAGCATCAACCCGTGCGTCTGCTGATACTACTCTCCAGAGTAATATTGATGCGGAACAACTTGCTCGCGAAAGTGCTGACAGTGATCTACAGAGTCAGATTACAGCAGAAGTTACTTCACGCGCAAACGCTGTATCAGGTCTAATCACTGATGTTGCGAATGCTAATACTGCTCGTATCACAGGTGATAACAACCTACAAGCGGCAATTACTTCTGTACAGAATGCGGTTAACGCAATCACTACCGGTACAATTCCTGCTCTAGATACTATAGTAGAAGTTGTTGCTGCGTTTGAGGCTGCTGACGGTAATTTACAGTCATTGATGAGTGGAAACTCTTCAGCGATTAATGTTATTGACGGTCGTGTAGATACTTTAGACTCAGATATGGCAGTGGTTCAGGGACTCGCATCTGCCACAGCATCTACAGTAGCTGTTCAGGGTGGTCGTCTGTCTACTGAAGAAGGTAATGTTGATTCGTTACAGACATTCACTGGTATAGGTACTGCTCTTGATACTACTGCTGCTTCACTAGCAGTTGCTATCAACGAACTACACGGTGAATTAAATACTGCTGTCACTTCAATCAGTAACGAAATCACTCGTGCTACTGCTGCGGAAGGTGTCAACGATACTGCGATTACTTCGGAAGCATCAGCTCGTTCTGCTGCGGATATCCTCTTACAGGGTAACATTGATACAGAAGCATCAACTCGTGCGGCTGCTGATAGTGACCTACAGGTCGGTCTTGCTGCCGAATTGGTTGTTCGTGCTGCCGGTGATACTACTCTCCAGAATAACATTAACACAGAAGTTGCGTTACGTGTTGCTGGTGATAATTCACTTCAGAATCAGATTAACAGTATTGTCTCTAACACTGATCCAGCTGCTTTGGATTCATTGACAGAGATTGTTGCTGCTTTCCAATCTGCTGATGGAACGTTACAAGGATTGGTCAGTTCTAACAATGCTAGTATCTCTACTTTAAATACTAAAGTAGGTGCTATCGAAAATTGGGACACTGATGACCTAAGTGAAGGTACTAACAAGTACTGGACTCCGGAACGTACTAAGTCGGTATTGTCTGGTGGTCTATGTATCACTTACAATTCAACCACTGGTGAAATCAAGATTGACGAAGCGGAAACTGCTTCATCTCTACACGTAGCATCATCTACTAACGCGAACGGTTTGGGTGGACAAGCTCCTTCTCACTACCGTATTGACATCTATGATATCAATGGTGTTATTGTAAACTAATATTACTAATAAGTAGTATGCGAAAGGGGACACTTCGGTGTCCCTTTTTTTATGTGCGCTATAAAACGTATAAATAGAACTAGAATAACTTTAGGACGCACCTCATGTATGTAACTAACCGAGATGATTTGATGGACTATTGCTTGCGTGCATTAGGGCACCCAGTAGTAGAAGTCAATATAGATGAAGAACAATTGGATGACCGTGTAGACGAAGCACTTCAGTGGTTTCGTGAATTTCATCCAGATGGAAGTAAACGCTTTTACTTGAAGCATCAATTGACTCAGGAAGATATCGACAATCAATCTATCGATTTTCCTGACAATTTGGATATGATAAGTGTAGTTCGTATGCTCCCCATGTCCTTTAACGGTTCACAGAATGGATGGTTCAGTGACGCATGGCAGTACATGAAATTTACCATGTCAGACTTTGTTGCCGGAAATGGCATCTTGGGAGACCTTGCTCAGTACGAACAGATGCAGCAACACTTATCGTTGTTGGACATGAAGTTAACTGGACAACCAGAGATTTTATTCGATAGACAATATAATAGAATAAATCTAACTATAGGTAAAAGCAAACTTACTGCGGGGGATTATATCGTATTTGAGGTATATGGTATTAGAGACCCAGACGATTCAATAACAGAATATAACTCTCTTTGGAATCATCGTTTTCTCAAATCATATTGTACTGCGCTCATTAAGAGACAGTGGGGTACTAACTTGATTAAGTTTGATGGAATGACATTGCCAGGCGGTGTCACTGTAAACGCTCGTCAAATCTATGAAGATGCTCTACAAGACATCGAAAAAATCATGGAGAAATTCCGTGAAGAGGAAGACGAAGGCCCAATCTTTTTTGTAGGGTAACCCATGGCAACTAATCCATATATAAGTCAAAATCACAGACCAGAACAGAGTTTATACGAAGACTTAATTATAGAGTCTATTAAATTCTATGGTCAGGACATTTATTATCTACCCCGAGAAGTTGTAGAGAGGGAAGATATCTTTCTGGACAGCATTCAGTCCCAGTTCTCTGACGCCTATAAGGTAGAGGTTTTCATAGAGAATACTGACGGATTTGACGGAGAGGGAGACCTGTTCACCAAGTTTGGTATCGAGTTACGCGATCAAGCAACATTTGTGATTGCTCGTCGGCGATGGCAGGAATTAATTGGTGATAAACTATCAGACAAGAAATTCAGACCAAGGGAGGGTGATGTTATATTCTTACCTCTATCTCAGTCTTTGTTCGAGGTCAAGAAAGTTGAGACTGAAACTCCTTTCTATCAGTTATCCCAGTTACCACTCTTCCGTATGCAGTGTGAGTTGTTTGAGTTCTCTGATGAAGACTTTGACACTGGTGTTGATGCGATTGATATTGTAGAAAAAGAACACGCCTATCAGTATCATATGACTATGGCTGAACCAGATTCTAACCAAGGTGGTTTCTACGAGACCGGAGAATACGTATTCCAGACGTTTGACGATTTTGAACTTGGCGGTGAAGTTACTGCGTGGAACAGTCAAACACGTGTGCTATCTATCGCGCACACGGGTGCTGATGACGGACAATACCACATGTGGTCTGATGACCGAGAAGTATTTGCGGAGTCTGGTGCGGTGTATATGCCGGTACAGGGAACCATTGGGGATAATGTAAACGAAATACAACCTCTATCACAGAATAAAATATTTGATGATTTCGAAAATGATTTCCTAGACTTTTCAGAATCGAACCCCTTCGGAGATGTTTCATAATGTTAGGTACTTATTTTTATAACAAGCGAGTAAGGACTTCTGTATCTATATTTGGTTCTCTGTTTAATGACATACATGTTTTGAGAACAGACTCTAACGGTAAAGTCTTATCACAAGTCAAAGTACCATTATCTTATGCTCCGAAGAGGAGTTTCTTAGAGAGACTCGAAGAGATGTCGCAAGGTGAAGAGGCTGAACGTCGCGTCGCCATTAAGTTACCTAGAATGTCCTTCGAGATAATTGGTATTAATTATGACCCGCAGCGTCAGTTACCTAAAATGAATACGTTTAATGCGGCACCTATTGGTGAAAGAAAAGATTTATACACAGGTGTTCCGTATATATTGTCGTTTCAATTAGCAGTTTATGCTAAATCGCAAGATGATGCGTTACAAGTGGTTGAACAAATTATACCATACTTTGCTCCGCAATACACGCTCTCGGTAAAACCATTCAGCGATTTACCCGATATAGTCGAAGATATTCCGGTCACTCTCACTGGTGTAGATTTTCAAGATGATTATGAAGGCCCATTAGAGCAACGTAGAACAATTATATATAATCTTAACTTTGAGATGAAAACTAATTTCTACGGGCCAGTGAAGGAAGGCACGCTTATTAGAGAAGTTAACACTAATATACACATGCTTTCCAATGATGATTTAAACCCGTTCTTGAGTAATATAAGAATTACTACAGACCCAATTGACGTGAGTCCTGATAGTGACTATGGATTTACTATAGAGATTAATGATGAGCAAAGTCCCAACGGTATCTAACAAAGAAGAGAAACGTAATTTTGTACATGAACAAGACTATGAATACTCTCGTGAAACTTACTACGACCTTATTGAAAAGGGTCGTGAGTCTTTAGAGTTGATGATTGAGGTAGCTCGCGAAAGTGAGCACCCCCGAGCATTTGAAGTTCTGGCCGGTATGATTAAAGGTATCGCTGACGTTAACGATAAGTTAATGGATTTGAACAAGAAGCAGAAAGAACTTTTAAAAGACGATAGACCCGCAGACGCAATAACTACTAATAACAATTTATTTGTAGGTTCTACTACAGACCTTCAGCGCATGTTATTGGGTGGTGATGAAAAGGTGATTGATCAGGACGATTCATAATGGCATCTTTCACTAAGAACTCCTATCTCGGAAACCCTCAAGTAAAACGTGACGGTGTCTCAGAGGAGTGGGATAAGAAGAAACTTCGAGAATACCAGAAGTGTATGAAAGACCCCGCGTATTTCTGTAGGAAGTATGTTAAGGTAGTTCATCTTGATAAAGGTCTAGTACCTTTCGATCTATATGATTATCAAGAAAATATGTTTAATCACTTTAATGATAATAGATTTTCTATCGTTCTCGCTTGTAGGCAATCTGGTAAATCAATTAGTTCGGTAGGGTATATTTTATGGTATGCCGTATTTCATCCAGAAAAGACTATTGCGGTTCTTGCTAACAAAGGCGCGACGGCACGTGAGATGTTATCTCGTGTAACACTCATGTTAGAGAACCTCCCGTTCTTCCTACAGCCTGGCTGTAAAGCACTTAACAAAGGGTCAATAGAGTTCTCTAATAACTCTCGTATCATTGCCGCAGCAACCTCTGGTTCTTCTATTCGTGGTATGTCGGTTAACCTTCTGTTCCTAGACGAGTTTGCGTTCGTAGAGAATGCGGCAGAGTTCTATACATCAACCTATCCTGTAATTTCGTCCGGTAAGGACACAAAAGTTATCATAACAAGTACCGCAAACGGTATTGGTAATACTTTCCAAAAGATATGGGAAGGTGCTGTACAGGGTGTTAATGCCTACAAACCGTTTCGTGTAGATTGGTGGGATGTCCCTGGCCGAGACGAGAAGTGGAAAGCGCAAACTATAGCAAACACCTCCTCCTTACAGTTTGACCAAGAATTTGGTAATACGTTCTTCGGTACGGGTAATACTCTCATTGAGGGTCAGATACTTCTAGATTTACGTGCGCGTCAACCAGTTCGTCGATTGGAAGGCGGGGACGTATCAGTATATGAAGAACCCATTATAGATCACCAGTATATCATGACCGTTGATGTTTGTCAAGGGCGTGGACAAGATTATTCTACATTTACTATATTTGATGTTTCAGTACAACCATTCAAACAGGTATGCGTGTATCGCAATAACCGAATATCCCCAATTCTTTATCCCAACATAATATATAAATATGCTACCGTATACAACGAAGCGTATGTTGTCGTAGAGAACAATGACCAAGGTATGGTCGTGTGTGTTGGTCTATATCAAGACTTAGAGTATGAGAACATCCATCTAGAGTCAGCAATCAAGGCAGATTCTATTGGTATTCGTATGGACAAAAAAGTCAAACGAATTGGATGTTCGGCAATCAAGGACATCATCGAAAATCATAAACTAGATATTTACGATGAAAATACTATCATGGAAATATCAACCTTTATATCTAAGGGGTTGTCTTTCGAAGCGAGTGACGGTAACCATGATGACTTAATGATGAACCTTGTGATGTTTGGATACTTTGTTAGCTCACAATCTTTTGGCAATGTTGCGGATGTTGATTTTAGAACAATGCTATTTGAACAACGAATGAAAGAGATTGAAGACGACATACCCCCATTCGGAATTATTGATGATGGCTCATCATATAGTACCGAACTTGACCTGACAGATCCCTATAATGCGGGTTGGCATGACATATCAGCACAGCAGTTTACTCCCGAAGAATGGTAGATTTAAAAATAATATAAATAGAAGTATTGAGAAAAAAATCCGTATTATGATAAACTTATTATACCTTAATCGAAAAGGAAACTATTATGGCTCTTAAATCGTCAGAGTCTCCAAATGTTACAGTACGCGAAGTCGATCTAACAGGCGTTGTTCCTGCTACGTCTAGTACTACTGGCGCATTCGCTGGAGAATTTAACTGGGGCCCCGCACTTAAACCAACTATCGTTTCTAACGAAGCAGAGTTGGCACTTAAATTTGGGTCACCTGTACAAGGAGGCGCGGCCGCCTCAGACTTTTTGTCTGTTGCGCAATTCCTCAAATATTCATCAACTGCATACGTTACGCGTATTGTAAGCGATGGAGACACTAACGCTGTTGCTGAAGGTTCGGCAGGCGGGACAGAGGTTGTTGCCGGTGGTAGCGATCTAACTTTGCGGTATGTCACCGAAGGCGAAGTGTATTTCTATGAATTACCCTTCCGCGTCGGAGATAATGCGTTAAACCCTGTAATTGATAGCACATGGAAAACTAATGTTCTTGACGCCACCGGAGCCGTAGTTCATGCTGTCGGCACTTCGGCTGATGGTGAGTTGACATTAACAACTCCTCCGCTAACTGGTAACAGTCGGTTAGTATATACCCCTGAAGCTGACGGTGATGGAGTGGTAACTCCACATCCAGAAATCGTAGCAACATGGTTATATGACCAACCACTACCTACTGGTATCCAAGTACTTAATGCTGAAGATTACGAACAGCAAGATTTGGATTTTTACAAGATTATAGCACGCTATCCTGGCGACCGTGGTAACCTCATTAGTGTTCAAGTTTGCCCTCCTGCAGCATTTGCCCAATGGACTTACGCAAGCAAGTTTTCTTCTGCGCCAGTAGGTAATGAAGTTCACGTCGTGATCTTAGTCGACGGTGAAGTTGTTGAGACTCACGAGTACTTATCAACTGTTGAAGGCGCAAAACTACCAGACGGTTCAGCGAACAATGTATTGGATGTTATCAATAACAAATCCGATTGGGTTTGGGCGTCTAGCATTGGTACTTTAACAACTAGTGTTGTGACATTCACCTTGTCAGGTGGAGCTAACGGTGTACATGGTAAGGCGGACTATATTCGCGCATTCGACCAGTACGCAGACGTAGATTCAATTACAGTAGATTTCTTAGTAGCACCTTCTCGCGGAGCAAATGACGGGATTGATGTTGAGGTAGCAGCTTTGGCCAAAACACGTAGAGATTGTGTTGCGGTAGCATCTCCTTATGGGGACGCAGTCAAAGCATCAAGCATGGACGACATTATAGCTTGGTCTAATGGATTACCCGACAGCGATTACCTCATTTGTGACGGTAACTGGTTAAAGGTATACAACAAGTATCAGGACAAGTACGAGACTATCGCGGCGGCATCATCTACCGCAGGTATCATGGCAGCAGCAGATAGAGATTCAGCACCTTGGTTCTCACCAGCTGGTTCACGTCGTGGTCAATACTTTGGTGTAACATCTCTTGTCTTCAATCCAACCAAGGCACAACGTGATACATTATATAGCGCAAAAGTAAATCCAATCGTCAGCTTGCCTGGCCAAGGTACTGTACTATTCGGTGATAAGACTCACCTATCACGTCCATCAGCATTCGACCGTATCAACGTACGTCGTTTGTTCTTGGTGATTGAACGTTCAATCGCAGAGGCGGGTAAAAACGCAATGTTCGAATTCAACGATGAGTTTACTCGCGCAGAATTTGTTAACATCGTAGAACCGTTCCTACGTGAGATTCAGGGTCGTCGCGGTATCACTGACTTCCGTGTTGTTTGTGATGAAACAAACAATACATCAGCAGTCGTTGATCGTAACGAATTCGTAGCAACAGTCTTCATCAAACCAGCACGTTCTATCAACTACGTAACATTAAACTTCGTAGCAGTTAGATCAGGTGTCGAGTTTGAAGAAGTCGTTGGCACAGTTTAAGGAGATATATAATGTCACTAAGAGTCGATGATTTTAAAGCAAAACTGAAAGGTGGTGGTGCTCGTACCAACCTTTTCAAAGCTACATTAAACTTTCCTGCCTATGCTGGCGGAGACGCAGAACTTACATCGTTTATGTGTAAGGGTGCTCAGTTGCCAGCATCGACAATGGGATTTGTAGAAGTTCCTTTTCGTGGTCGTATGCTTAAGATAGCAGGGGATCGGACATTCGAAACTTGGACAATCACTGTCTTAAACGACACTGGTTTCGAGGTTCGAAATTCTATGGAACGTTGGATGAACGGTATGAACGCACATAGTTCAAATACTGGTATCACCAACCCAGTCTTATATCAATCTGACCTCATTGTTGAGCAGTTAGATAAAGATGGTTCTACTGTAAAAACTTATAACCTTCGTGGATGTTTTCCGACTAACGTTTCATCAATTGAAGTTAGTTATGATAACGAAGCAATCGAAGAGTTTACAGTTGAGTTTCAAGTCCAGTATTGGGAATCTAATACGACTAGTTAATAATGGTATAAGTAAGTGTATCGTGGGGAGAATACTCCCCACTTTTCTTATCGTGAGGATATATGGCAGATAATAGTTTTTTTAAAGCGTTTGGTTTTGAATTAAAGAAAGTTGAGAAACCTGAAGCCAAAAAGGCGCAATCAATAGTTCCCGCAGTCGATGAAGATGGCGCGGGCTATGTGTCAGCGTCTGGTTCTTATTTTGGTCAATATGTAGACCTAGAAGGAACTGGAGCCAAAGACAACCAAGAACTTATTAAAAAATATCGTACTATTGCGGAACATCCAGAATGTGATGCTGCTATTGAAGATATTATTAATGAGGGTATTGTTGGCGGCGAGTTAGAATCAGCTGTAAGTATTAATTTAGACAAAGTCAAAACAACAGACAGCATTAAAAAAACCATTACCGAAGAGTTCAACAACATTTGTTCTATGTTGAATTTTGAAGAACATGGACACGACATCTTCCGTTCGTGGTATGTAGATGGACGTTTGTACCACCATTTAGTGGTAAACGAGTCCAATTTAAAAGCGGGTATTGTAGAAATTCGACCTATCGATGCTACTAAGATGAGGAAGGTAAAAGAAGTAAAGTACAAGAAAGATGAGAAGACTGGTGCTAAGATCGTAGATAAAACTCTGGACTTCTACATCTATCAAGAACGTGCCGGTGGTACTAACGGAGTAAAACTTACTCCAGACTCAGTAAATTATGTCACGTCGGGTCTATTAGACTCCTCGAAGAAGCGTGTGTTATCATATTTACATAAAGCAGTCAAACCAGTTAATCAGTTACGTATGATGGAAGACTCTCTAGTCATCTATCGTATGGCACGTGCGCCTGAACGTCGTATCTTCTATATTGACGTGGGCAACTTACCGAAGGGTAAAGCTGAACAACATATCAAAGATATTATGTCACGTTATAGAAACAAAGTAGTCTATGACGCGAGTAGCGGTGAAATTAAAGATGACCGTAAACATATGTCTATGCTCGAAGATTTCTGGTTACCTCGTCGCGAAGGTGGTCGTGGTACTGAGATTAGTACACTACCTGGCGGTGAAAACCTAGGACAGATTGACGACATTATATACTTCCAGAAGAAGTTATATAGGTCACTTAATGTTCCTCTAAATAGACTCGAACAAGAGGCGCAATTTAGTTTAGGTCGTTCTACAGAGATTGGTCGAGATGAAGTTAAATTTCAGAAGTTCATTGACCGTCTGCGTAAAAAGTTCTCTCATCTGTTCATTGATATTCTGAAGAAACAACTTCTTCTTAAAGGTATCTGTACAGAACAGGATTGGGAACTATGGAAACGTGAGATTCAAGTAGACTATAACAGGGATAATCACTTCACTGAGATGAAGGATGCTGAGTTGTTGCGTGAACGTCTACAGACTATGGATCAGGTTTCACAATATGTAGGTGAATATTTCTCACGTGAGTGGGTAATGAAGAATGTCATGATGATGAATGATGACGATATAGAAAATATGCGTAAAGAAGTTGAAGCAGAAAATGCCAACTCTGACGACGCGGATGATTTGGAGATATAATATGACTGAAGTAACAACCGTAGTAAATGAAGATATCGAAGAGCCAGGCATGGACTTTGTCAATGCTCTACAAGGTGGAGACTTCCGTTCCGCAGAAAGTATATTCAACGATATGCTCGCGGATAAAGTACAGTCGTCTTTAGACGCAGAGAAAATCGCAGTCGCAGGACGGATATTCAATGATGAAGAAGAATTAGACGGTGATGACCTAGACGATGATCTAGAAGATGATTTAGACGACGAAACCGAGTCTGACGAAGACTGATTCTAACATGAATCTAACTAAGAAGATGGTTCACATTTGGATTGGGCCTTTTAAACCCCCCATCCAATGGATGAATACGTGGAAAGAGAAACACCCCGATTGGGACTATAGTATATTCACCGATGAGATGTACAAGTCACGCACGTGGTATAATCAACATCTCATGGATGAGTACTATTCCAAAGAAGTTTGGGCAGGTGTCGCAGATTTAATTCGTTATGAATTATTATATGAGGACGGTGGTTTCTTACCACCCGCAGACGCTATATGCTATGAGAATATGGATGAAGTGTTCACCAGCCCGTCAGATTATGCGTACACCGTATATGAAAATGACAGGGATGAACATATAGCACCGAACTGGATATCCCCTATACAGGCATGTAACGCGGGGAATACCTTAGTTAAGTTATTGATAGATACCTTACATGAATTGAAAGTAGAAGAGCTTAGTTTAAAACCGTGGCAGTCTACCGGTAATGAATTTCTCTCACAGTTTGTACCTGATAAAGAGAAACATAAATTAACTATCTGGCCTTCCTATTATACTATCCCGAGGCATTATTCTATTCGTTCCACTCCTTATATGGGTAATGATAAGATATATGCTGAACAAATGTGGGGAAGTACAAAGAAAATTTACGTTTAAGTTTTATTTTTGTATAAATAATAGGAAAAGAGTAAAAGATGAAATCATTTCAACAAATTAGAGAATCATCTAAAAAAGTCTTCAGTAAGAAGATGGGTGGTTATCCGGTAGTAATTAATCAGACCAAAAAAGGGTTTGAGTTGAATATTGATGGAGACTACGTAGATGCTTTCAAGACGCAGAAGGAAGCAGAGTCAACTGCTAAACAAGTCCTCATAGACTTAGGAAAATTAAAATGAAGCTGATTACCGAATTTAATGACAGCCACGATTTACAGTGTATCGTGGAAGCCAAGGAGAATGGCGAAAAGAATTATGTCATCGAGGGTGTGTTCGCACAAGCAGATTCAAAAAACCGTAATGGGCGAATTTACCCCAAAGCAATTATGGAACGTGCTGTAAATAAGTACGTTACCGAACAAGTTAGCAAGAAGAGAGCAGTCGGTGAGTTAAATCATCCGGAAGGCCCAACTGTTAACTTGGATAAAGTTTCGCATTTAATCACTGACCTTCACTTTGAAGGCAATGATGTAATCGGAAGGGCGCAAATATTGGACACTCCTATGGGTAAGATTGTAAAAGGTCTTCTTGCTGGTGGTGTTCAACTAGGAGTGTCAACTCGTGGTATGGGAAGTCTTGTGAGCAAAAATGGCATAAATTATGTCGGAGAAGACTTTATTCTTAGTACAGTAGATATCGTACAAGACCCAAGTGCACCAAATGCTTTTGTTAATGGTATTATGGAAGGTGTAGACTGGGTTTGGAATAATGGAATTCTTGAGCCTCAAGCAATTGAAGAGATAGAGACTGAAATCAAAGCAACACCCGCTGCATATCGACCTGAAGTGCAGATGCGTGAGTTTAAGAATTTCCTCTCGTTAATCAAATCTAAACTATAAGGAGTCACTATGACTAATCTTAAAAAAGAAGTCGAAGTTGAAATCCGCGATAGCATTGTTGATACTAACGAAATCGTGGAGGAAACTCTGGACGAAGCACAAGCACCTAAAGCGAAGGGTAAGGCAGAGGCTACACCAGTATCCGAACCTGAGTCAATCGCATCGGTAGATAAGGCTGCGGACGCTACATCCAAAACATCGCTTCCAAAAACCAAGGCAGGAATGTTGAACGCAATGTACCAAACCGCTTCAAAAATGAAGAAAGGTGACTTGCAAGCAGCATATGCCAAAGTATGTGAACAAGCCGGTGTAGATCTGGATGAAGATGTTGCACAAGAAAACGACACTCAATCACAATTACGTGCTATTGTCGAAGGTGAAGCAACTCTATCTGAAGAGTTCAAGGAAAAGACCGCACTTATTTTCGAAGCAGCTGTTAAAACAAAGTTGTCAGAAGAAGTAACGCGTCTTGAAGAACAATACACAGAAGAATTATCTGAAGAAGTTGAGTCTATTAAGACTGACCTCGTAACAAAAGTAGATTCTTACCTAAACTATGTAGTTGAAACTTGGATGGAAGACAACAAGTTAGCGATTCAAAGTGGTCTACGTACCGAAATCGCAGAAAACTTTATGTCATCAATGAGAGATCTATTCGTAGAATCTTATGTTGACGTTCCAGAATCCAAGGTTGACCTAGTTGACGAATTAGCATTACAAGTTGACGAGTTAGAAGAAAAACTAAACGCAACAACTGGTGACGCAATTCAACTCGCAGAAGAACTTGAAACTTACAAGCGTAATACTCTTATTGCTGAAGCTTCACGTGACCTTGCGGACACCCAAGCAGAAAAGTTAAAAGAACTCGTTGAGAACGTAGACTTTGAAGACGAAGCAAGCTTCGTTAAGAAAATCGCTACTATCAAGCAATCATACTTTTCTAAAGAAATCCCAGAGCCAATCACAGAATCAGCATCCGCTGACGCTGATGAAGAAGTTGAAGTATCTTCCATGATGGAAGGCTACATCTCTGCTCTACGAAAAACCTCTAAAAAATAAGGAATACTAAAATGCAATCTTTTGATACTCTTATCGAAAAATGGGCTCCAGTTCTTAACGAAGAGTCTGCGGGCGCGATCCACGATCACCACCGTAAAGCAGTAACCGCTGCTATCCTAGAAAACCAAGAAAAAGCAATGATGGAAGAGCGTGTTGCTTACTCTGGTTTCATGACCGAAGACGCATCTGGCGGAGCCAACACTGGTTCTGTATCTAAGTGGGATCCAGTATTGATCTCTCTAGTACGTCGTGCAATGCCTAACCTAATGGCATATGACGTATGTGGCGTACAGCCAATGTCAGGCCCAACTGGTCTTATCTTCGCGATGAAGTCACGTTACGACGGCGGAGCTACTACTAACCCTGAAGCACTATTCGGCGAAGCTGATACTGGTTTCTCTGGCGCGGGCACTCACCCTGCCGGTAAAGGTACTACTACCGCAGCTGGTGAAGCTCTTGGTCGTGGCGGCGTTGACGTTGAAGGTCAACCTTCAGGTTCATTCGCAGAAATGGGTTTCACAATCGAGAAAGCAACTGTAACTGCTAAGTCTCGTGCGTTGAAGGCTGAATACTCTCTAGAACTAGCACAAGATTTGAAAGCAATCCACGGTTTGGATGCTGAAACAGAACTTGCTAACATTCTTTCTACTGAGATTCTTGCTGAAATCAACCGTGAAGTTATTCACACAATTAACAGCCAAGCGAAGCAAGGCGCGACTACTTCAAACGTTATCGTTCCAGGCACATTCGATCTAGAAACTGATGCTGACGGCCGTTGGTCTGCAGAGAAGTTCAAGGGTCTAGTAGTTCAGTTGGATCGCGAAGCGAACGCAATTGCTAAAGAAACTCGTCGTGGTAAAGGTAACGTAGTAATCTGTTCTTCAGATGTTGCTACTGCTCTTGCTGCCTCTGGTATGCTTGACTACACACCTGCTATGTCTACTGGTCTTCAGGTTGACGATACTGGTAACACTTTTGCTGGTGTTCTTAACGGTCGCACTAAGGTCTATATCGACCCATATGCCTCTTCAGACTACATCACTGTAGGTTATAAAGGTACTAACGCATATGACGCAGGTATTTTCTACTGCCCATACGTACCTCTCCAGATGGTTAAAGCTGTCGGCGAGAATGACTTCCAGCCACGTATCGGGTTCAAGACTCGTTATGGTATGGCGTCTAACCCATTCGTAGGTGCTGCACCTGCCGATGGTCTAGCGCTTGCTGGTACTAACCAGTACTACCGTCGATTCAACGTTGCTAACATCATGGGTAACACCCCTGCTGCATAAGCAATAATGAATAAAAAATAGAGTAGGGTTAACCTACCACTTTTAAACCCTCATCTTCGGATGGGGGTTTTTTTTATGCGTATAAATATATGTAAGGAAGATGTTCTACGTATCAAGTGGTACGTACTGCACATGAGTGGGTAGGAGACCACCCTCGGAATTACAGGATAGGAGATTACTATGCGTATAATCGCAATTGCGTTCGCATTGGCTCTGTCTGCTTGTTCAACCGTCGAGTCAACTATTGATGGTACGGGTGGTATTATTAAAGGTGTCAGTTCCGATGTCTTTGGTATCACTGCCGGTGTTTTGGATGTAACGTCTAACGTGATTAAAGATGTTGCTGATAAGACGGGGACAGCTGCGACAGCACCCGAAGAAACAAAGTAAGGAGTATACCGACCAAGGATGGTACTTAATTCTCGTATAAATACATGCGAGTCGTCCGAGGATATGTCATGAGCATTAATAAAAATTTTCTACAACCCACTGGGTTTAAAATCATTATAGACAAAGAGAAATACTCTAGTCTAGAATACTTCGCGCTGTCAGTACAGCACCCAGGCTCTATTGTAAATACAATAGAAGTTCCTATCCCTAGGTTGATGGGAATGCCCATGTCGGGATCAAAACTTACTTATTCAGAATTGTCGGTTAATCTTATTCTGGACGAAGATATGTCCGCATATAAAGAAATGCAATCGTGGATGGAAAGAACTGTAACTGAGAACGAAACATCGGCACTATATAATGATATAACATTAATTATCCTAACAAGCCACAATAACGGAAACGTTCGCATTAAGTATAAGGATTGTGTACCTACAAGTATTGGCGCAATCGAATTCAATTCTACTTCAGGTGATGTTCCAGTATTAACTTTTGATGCTGTGTTTAGATTTACGGAATTTACTATATTATGAGTTTGAAAAAGTACGAAATCAAGAATTCGAATGTATTGGCAATTCTTGAAGATTTTCGTTACACCTATAGAGATTTGTACAGACCAGAAGAATGTTGTGAGGTATTGAGCCCTGGCTTAGAAAATGCGGCAGACCAATATACTTCAGACAAGGAAATGCGTCGAATTATAGCGCTGGGGGAGAACCACAATGGTGCTGCCGAGCATGGTTACTCACACCCTATAAAACCAGACCACTATCAAGGAACTCATCCAGAAGAGTATCGTAAAACGTACATTGCTCTGGATAAGAGATTAAAGGAAGAACTCGGATTATATTCTTCTGCCCTATCACAACTATATCCACCTAAAGGATTTATATGCTGGCACAATAACGCCAACGCAGCGATGTTCAACGTAATTTTCACATGGTCTCAGGATGGTGATGGATGGTTCAAGTATGTAGAACCTACAACAGGTGAAGTGATTACCATTCAGGATGAGAAGGGATGGAACATGAAAGCAGGGTACTTTGGCGCGTACGGTTCAGGTGATGTAGTGTACCATGCGGCAAAAACAAACTGTTACAGAATGACACTGTCCTACGTCCTAGGACACGATTATGATTATTGGAAGGATATGATTGACTATATTACCGAAGTGTGATATAATACAGCATTCCCCCATTAAAAAGGTACTATATAATGATTGATTTGGAAACCGTTCTCAAAGAATGGTCAGAAGACTGTACTATACCTCAGCATCAACTAGACGAAGTCTCTAGACACACACCGTCGTTACACGCAAAGTATCTACAATATCACGCACTCGCAAAGTTACAGCTCAAACGTTGTGAGAACTCTCAGAAGACTCTTTTACTTAAAAAGTTTAAGTACTACAACGGTAAGATGGACGAAGATGAACTACGTGCTACTGGTTGGGACTTAGACCCCTTCAATGGTCTTCGTATACTCAAAGGTGATATGGATTTATACTACGACGCAGACCCAGAAATTCAAAAGTCTGAGGAACGGATTGCGTACTATAAGACACTTATTGAAACTCTAAGTAATATAGTGGATACTTTAAAATGGAGACACCAGACAATTGGTAACATGATTAAGTGGCGCCAATTTGAGGCAGGTGGTTAATATCAAACCTACCAATAATCGCGAGTTAAGAGAGAGATAAATAGATGTTTGAAGAAGATGATTTAATTAAAGCGGGGATGCTAAAAGACGTAGGGCACTACCCCAATTTAGATATAGTGGAATTAGCGAAACTTATATATGAGCGTAGACAACAAGATTCGAATCAGGATGGTCAACCACAGTTACTTCGCGGTTGAGTCGCACCCTGCTCAAGAAGCAGAACTCCGTGAGTATTTCTCCTTCATGGTGCCTGGCGCCAAGTGGACTCCCGCGTTTAAAGCACGTCGCTGGGATGGAAAAATCCGTCTCTATAACATGGTTTCTAAACAACTTAACGTAGGACTTTATAGTCATCTACGTCGTTTCTGCGCGGATAGATTCTATAAGTTAGAGATACTTGAGCACGAAGTCTATGGTATACCTAGCGCAAAGGACGACATCGATCACCCAACTCTAGTTAAGTTTCTAGCGTCACTGGATAGTCCATACGAACCAAGAGACTATCAATATAAAGCAATTGCTCACGGTATAGAAAACTACCGTTCTATTCTATTATCTCCCACCGGTAGCGGTAAGTCATTTATCATCTATAACCTAATGCGTTATGCTCTAGAAGCTACTCAAGGTAATATACTGGTAATTGTTCCTACTACATCTCTAGTAGAACAGATGTATAAAGACTTCGAAGACTACGGATATGATGTAGGTCAGTACTGTCATCGTATTTACTCAGGTAAAGAGAAAGTCACTGACAAACGTATTATCATATCAACGTGGCAGTCAATCTATAGATTTGACCATGAGTGGTTTGAACAGTTTGAAACTGTCTTTGGGGATGAAGTACATCTTTTCAAAGCAAAGTCTCTCTCTACTATGATGGACAAGTGTACTGAGGCGAAATATCGCTTTGGTCTCACAGGAACACTGGATGGTACGGAAACTAACAAATTGGTGTTAGAAGGTTTATTCGGGCCGACTTTTACGGTGACTAGCACCGTGAAATTACAGAAAAGTAAACAGCTTGCCGATCTTGATATATCTATTCTCTTATTGCGCTACCATAGTGATGCGTGTAATATGATAAAAGATATGAAGTATCAAGATGAACTGGATTACATCGTCCAATATGAACCACGTAATAAGTTTATAAGTAAGCTTGCAATAGACCAAAAAGGAAATACCTTAGTCATGTTCCAATTCGTTGAGAAACATGGTAAGGTATTGTATGAGATGATCAGGAGCATGGTCGGAGAAGATCGTAAAGTATTTTATGTCTCCGGTGAAGTAGGTGCTGCTGATCGTGAACAAATAAGAGGGATTGTAGAAACTCAGAATGATTCAATTATTGTTGCTTCTCTCGGTACTTTCAGCACTGGCATCAACATCCGCAATTTGCATAATATTATATTCGCGACCCCATCTAAGTCCCAAGTCAAGGTACTACAATCAATTGGAAGGGGCCTTCGTCAGTCTGACGATGGTAGGACTACTAAGCTTTTCGATGTTGCTGATGACCTCCATGTGGGCAGCCATAAGAATTTTACTCTGAAACATAGTGCCGAAAGGATTAAGATATATACTAAGGAAGGATTTTCCTACAAGATATATCCCATTGACCTTAAACCTATAAAGGGATTATATGATGATACAGTCTTCGATCAAACAACTTAAACTGTCTACCGGTGAAGAGGTTATTTGTGACGTATTAGATGAGCAAGTTGATTCTATAGCAGTAAGAAATTGTCTTACCCTTGAGGATAGAATGGGTTCGGATGGTCAGAGATATTTTGTCTTCCGTAGTTTGATGACGTACCAAGACAGTCCATTGGATGTTATATTATTGATGAACAGTAAGGTTGTTGCTTTATGTACACCTTCTAAAGATATGCTTCAACAGTACGCAATAGCAGTTGACTCGATGAATTCGTATAGCACTGTTACTGATGATGACCTTCAAGATGATATGACTGACGAAGAGTGGTTCAATCATATGGAGAACTACTCACTGATTGATTCTGATACTTCAGGACTAGTGAAACATTAGCTATATTCTCCCCTCCGGACAACAAGTAGATTATACACTATAAACGACGCCGTGTCAAGTTTTATTTTTATTATATGAGATTATGTTATGAAAGTTGGTTTTACCGCCTCCACCTTTGATTTATTACACGCTGGCCACATATCAATGTTACGCGAAGCGAAAACACAATGTGATTACCTCATTTGTGCTATACAAGTAGACCCCTCCAAAGACAGAGAAAATAAAAACTCTCCTGTACAAACATTAGTCGAAAGACACACACAACTCTCCGCAGTTAAGTACGTTGACGAAATCATTCCCTATCAGACAGAAACAGACCTAGAAGACATTCTCAAGATGGTTGATATTGATGTACGAATTATCGGTAGTGAGTATAAAGACAAGACCTTCACTGGACGTGCGACTTGTGCCGCACGGGGTATAGAGATATACTTTAATAGGAGAGACCATCGTTTCTCCACTAGTGACCTACGTAAACGAGTCGCTATGAAAGACCCATTGATTGGTATGAAAGATGGTATTAACCCTTGACACCCTGCCGGGTCTCGTGTATAATACGTGTATTGTTAATAGGAATATATGAATGAAACCAAAAGAAAAACCACATTACGTCAATAACAGAGAGTTCTCTGAGTCTGTAGTAGATTATTGTACGCAAGTAAAATATGCCAAGGATAAGGGTGAATCTATTCCGGTGGTCACTGATTACATTGCTAAATGTTTCCTACGCATATCAGAAGGTCTATCACACAAAGCAAACTTTGTCCGTTACACTTACCGTGAAGAAATGGTAATGGATGCGGTAGAGAACTGTCTTAAAGCAATTGAAAACTATGATATTGAAGCTGCCACTCGTTCTGGTAAACCGAACGCGTTCGCATACTTCACTCAGATATCTTGGTATGCGTTTCTACGACGAATCCAAAAAGAGAAGAAGCAACAAGATATTAAGATGAAGTTCATATCCGAAGCGGGTATAGACCAATTCGTTGATAGCAATAACAATGATTCTTACAATGGTGGTTCCGTCATGGATTCCCCATCCACTTTAGTCGACACTCTGCGCCTGCGTATTGACACCGTCAAATCTGCGGATCAAGAGTTTAAGATTTACGCAAAAGAAGAAAAGAAAATGCGTAAACGACGTGCGGTACATGTTGACTCAGACCTCTCAGATTTCTTTGATTAAAGTACTTGACAGTACGCGGTCAATCTGATATAATGGCTTCTAGATTACACACATGTCACATGAGTGTGTCTTATATTGTACAATGTATATTTAATGAAACATATTTGAGAGGTTATTAGAATTGTTAATCGCAATACTGAATGATACACACTGTGGTGTCAGGAATTCTTCGGACATCTTTATGGAGTATCAGGAAAGATTCTACTCGGATGTATTTTTCCCATACTTACAAGAACACGGCATCTCCCAGATTCTCCATTTGGGAGATTACTATGATAACCGTAAAACTATCAACATCAAAGCTCTGAATCATAATAGACGCATCTTCCTTGATCGATTGCGGGAACTTGGTATCACTATGGATATCATCCCAGGCAACCATGATACTTATTTTAAAAACACCAATCGTCTCAATTCGTTGAAGGAGTTGATGGGTCACTATATGAATGAGATTAATATAGTTGAAGAACCTATTGACATGAAGTACGGTGATACAACTATCGCGCTTGTCCCTTGGATTAATCCTGAGAATGAGAAAAATATACTTAAATTCCTTGCGAACACTAAGTCTAGTATTTGCGGTGGTCACTTCGAGTTGGCTGGGTTTGAGATGGATAAGGGTCTTATGTGTCAGCATGGTATGAATCCTGCTCCACTACAACGCTTTGACTTAGTAATGTCAGGTCACTTTCATACCAAGTCTAACAACGGGCATATCCATTACTTGGGTGCTCAGATGGAATTCTTCTGGAATGATGCGCATGACCCCAAATACTTCCATATATTTGATACTGATACTGGTAAGTTAACTCCTGTACAGAACCCCATGACACTATACCACAAGTTACATTATAATGAGGACACAGTAAATCACTTCGAAGATTTGTCTTACCTCGATAATAAGTTTGTGAAAGTGATGGTGGCAAATCGTACTGACATGAAAAAGTTCGAACGATTCATCGACCGCATCAACAACCAAAAGATTTATGAGTTGAAGATTGCTGAAGACTTCAAAGAATTCCGTGGAGAAAACGTCGATGATGCTGATATAACTATTGACGATACCGAAACTTTAGTGTATAATTATATCCAAGATGTAGATACTGACTTAGATAAAGATCGCATTAAGTCTGTATTGGGTGAATTAATGATTGAGGCGCAGAGCGTAGAAATAGTATGATTAAGTTTCAAACACTTAAATGGAAGAATTTTCTTTCGACGGGTAACTACTTTAATGAGATTGATTTATTAAAAGCGTCTACCAATCTAGTTGTTGGTCAGAATGGTGCGGGTAAATCTACTATGCTGGACGCACTGTCGTTTGCGTTGTTCGGTAAACCCCACCGTAAAATTACCAAGAATCAGTTGATTAACACAATCAATAATAAAGATTGTTCTGTTGAAGTACAGTTCTCCGTAAATGGTATGGAGTATCGTGTCGTCCGTGGTATCAAACCAGCCAAGTTTGAAATCTGGAAGGATGATGTTATGATTAACCAGAGTTCACACGCTAGGGAATATCAGGAAATTCTTGAGAAGAACGTTTTACAAATGTCTCATAAGAGTTTTCACCAGATTGTGGTTCTCGGTTCGTCTTCGTTTGTTCCATTTATGCAACTTAACTCTACCAGTCGTCGTGATGTTATCGAAGACCTTTTGGATATTAACATCTTCTCTAAGATGAACACCATTCTAAAAGAAAAGATATCTCACCTTAAAACTGAGATTGAAGGTAATTCTCACCAGATAGAAGTCGTTAAGACTAAGATTTCTGCTCAGAGAAAATATATCCGTGATCTGACAGCCATTAACACTGCGCATCGTAAAGAGAAAGAGTCTCATATTATTGAGTTACAGGACGAGATTCGAATTATTAATGATAACAATTCGGTACTATCTAAAACTGTAAACGCTTTACTGCCGACTGTTACTACACAATTAGCGTCTATACGTGGAAATAAACAGCAACTAGACCAGTACTATGCTCAGTTTAATGCCCAAGTAAAGACTGTAGTTAAGGATGCTAAGTTCTTTGATGAGAACGAACACTGTCCTACATGTGACCAAGATATTGCGGAAGACTTGCGCACATCTAAGAAGGACGCTGCTACATCCAAGGCGAAAGAACTAAAACATGCTATGGATAAGGCGAAAGAAAAACTGACTGAATATCAGTCGGAAATTGATTCTCTAGAAGAACAGTTACAGTTGTGTATGAATGACCAGAATAAACTTCATCACAATCAGCAGACTATTGAAAGACTTCACCGTGATATCGACCGTATCCGTGTTGATATGGATGGTATGGTAGATAGTGATGGTGACCAGAGTCAGGCCAACAGAGACCTAGAAACCCTCGAAGGAGAGAGTCATTCTCTTACCGATACCAAGTATGTGTTGAGCGAGAAGTCTGCTTACAATAGAATTGCGAGTGAACTACTGCGTGATACTGGTATCAAGACTAAAATTATTAAGCAATATATTCCAGTAATCAATCAGTTAACGAACCAGTACCTCCAAATATTGGACTTCTTCGTTCACTTTGAACTGGATGAAAGTTTTAACGAGACTATTCGGTCACGTTATCGTGATGCGTTTTCTTACGACTCATTCTCTGAGGGCGAGAAACAGCGCATCGATTTATCTCTGTTGTTCACTTGGCGTACCATTGCTAAGATGAAGAACTCGGTGTCGACTAACTTGTTGGTACTAGATGAGACGTTTGACTCGTCACTTGACGGTGAGGGTGTAGATAACCTAATGAAGATTATCGAAACTCTTAAAGAGGACACTAACGTGTTCGTTATATCACACAAGGCTGAACTTGAGGATGCTCACTTCGAACGTAAGTTGACATTCTATAAAGACAAAAACTTCAGTAAAATGAAAGAAATTACTTGACACTCACCCCCATTTAATATATAATGGCTACATCTTGAACGAGGAAACATTCAATGGAATTAACTAGTAGAACAATCGACATCTTGCGAAACTTCGCAAACATTAACCCCAACATCGTTGTCGCTAAAGGCAACATTTTAAAAACTATGTCAATCAAGAAGAACTTGGTTGTAACTGCTGTAATAGAAGAGTCTTTCCCGACTGACTTTGGTATCTATGATTTGTCTGAGTTTTTGTCAGTACTAAATCTTGTAGACAATCCAAGAATCGAGTTCGATGAAAAGAACTGTTCTATACGGGATGGAAGCGGACTATCTTCAGTCAAGTATTTCTATTGCGACCCAGAAATGCTGACGGCACCTAAGAAAGATATTCAGATGCCAGATGCTGAAGTCAAGTTCGTTCTCACTAACGATACTTTGTCTAAAATCAAACGTGCCGCCTCAGCGCTAGGTCACGAAGAGATTAATATACGACCAAGTAATGGTGCTATTGAGATCGTCGTCGACGGTAAGTCCAAGACATCCCAATCATCTAATTCATTCTCAATTACCGTAGAGGGTACGTACCCCGAAGGTTCTGAGTTTAATTATGTTATTGGTGTGAATAACCTTAAATTGATTGGTGAAGACTACGAGGTTGGTGTGAGCAATCGTCTCATTTCTAAATTCAAGTCTCTTCAATCAGAAATCGAATACTTTATTGCAGTAGAAAATTCATCAACAGGAGCAAAATAATGACCCCAGAACAAGCACAACTTAATGATTTAGCAAACCGCGTAGCACGTTCGTGTATCGCAGTTATTGATACCATCGTAACCCGTGGTGCCTTTAAAGGTGAAGAACTCACCACTATCGGTCAACTACGTGACCAAGGTGTTCAAGTAGTCGCGTTGTATGAGCGTATTGCTCAAGCAGCCGCAGCTGCCGCTATCGAAGAATCCAGCAGTAAACCTGCTAAGAAATAATTTGTAACCCTTTTGATGGTGTGGGCAATATTTCTTTGCCCCCATTGATTTGATTGAATATATGTTTATTATGATCACCCCACACCATCACTTTTATTGGAGTAAAATATGTTTGACCCGTTTTTAACTGACGTGACATTTCATCTCAGAGAACGTGATGACTCTATAGGTGGAGACAACCCATTTGTTTGGGTGCGCAAAAATCTATCTGAACTGATCGGTGGTAAACGTGTAGTAATCTTCGGACTGCCAGGCGCATTTACTCCTACGTGTTCTAACGAACAGTTACCTTCTTACGAACATATGTACCAAGAGTTTATGGACTTAGGTATTGATGAAATATATTGTACATCTGTCAATGATGCCTTCAGTATGTTTCAGTGGGCAGAAAAGTTAGGTATCAAGAATATTAAGATGTTACCAGATGGTAATGGTGACTTTGCTCTCAGTCTTGGAATGTCTGTATCTAAACGTAATCTAGGATTTGGTGAACGTTCTTGGAGATATTCTATGGTAGTTAATGACATGGTTGTCACGAATTTCTTACCTGAAGATGGTTGTATGGATGACTGTCCACTTGACCCGTACAGTGTTTCTTCTCCCGAGAATCTAGTAGATGTTTTGAGAAATAGTTGTTTAAACTAAATCCCTATATAGCTAAAGAAGCTGCGATACATGTGTTGACGGGGGCGATGATAAATTACCCCCTCAACATTTTCTTTTTGTGGTTGATTGTAGGTGAGTGGGAGATAACCAGTCCGTTCTGGATTTCTAACATAATTACTTGTTGGTTTTCTGTTGTCGCATTTACTCGAATATACATAGTGCGTCATTATAGTGAAAAAAGAAGAAATGACTGATTATTTAAAAGATCGTACTAAATACACATATGACGAGTTAGAGGCAATATCTTTCCCCTATCTAGAAACACGAAAGATAACTGAAGGCTATATGAAACCTCAAACCAGATTATTTCAGTTCTGGTATGGTGTTCAGAAGTTAACTAACTTTAAGAGTATTGCTGAGATAGGATTTAACGCAGGACATAGTAGTAATTTGCTACTCACTTTGTTTCCTAATCTTAAAGTACATTCTTACGACATAGGGTTTCATGATTACACCGAACCTAATGCCGTGTTAACTAAAGAACTATTTGGTGATAGATTTGAATTCACTAAAATAGATTCATTGACAATGACTGTAGACAACTTTCCTAAAGGTCTAGACGTGGTATTTGTTGATGGTGGTCATAGTAAAGAATGTGCTATGAACGACCTTAATTTATGTCATCAACTTAAAGTACCTTTTATAGTCCTAGACGACACTGAAACTGATTCTGTCGCTAGTACGTTTAGAAAGTTTAATGCTGAACACGACGGTCTATATTCTATTGTAAACTACTGTAGGTACTTTCCTAGTAAAGGGCCTGCTAAAACGGAAAACCATAATGCTAAAGTAACTCTCATACGGCGTAACGATGTTTAAATTTTTAAGAGGAATAACCTCAACACCAATGACCGATGCAGACCCCGACGATATTACCGTCGAGAATGCTTACAAGACTCGTTGGGTTTGGTATCACACAATACTAGCGATAGAAATCTTTACGACTAATATGTTACTACTTGCTATACTGGTAACATTGATAGTTAAACTCTGACTATATACTAATAGTTAGAAAGTAAATGCCGCCTTAGCTCATTTGGTAGAGCAGCTGACTTGTAATCAGCAGGTGATCCGTTCGAATCGGATAGGCGGCTCCATTTTATATATTATGAGAATTTATTATGAGTTACACTTTTACTAGTGAAAGCGTTAGTAGTGGCCACCCCGATAAAATTGCTGACATCATATCTGATGCTGTAGCAACCTACCTGATAGATAAAAACCCCTCCCATCGCGCTGCGGTCGAAACCCTTGTAACTACTAACATGGTAACTCTTGCCGGAGAATATAAGAGCGATAAGTTTGACAAGAAACGTATTGAACAGATTGTTCGAGACGTTGTGTATGAAATTGGTTACGAACAAGATGGTTTCCATTGGAGAAACTTAAAGGTTTACAATGAACTACACGGTCAATCTGCTGACATCGCTCTAGGTACTGATGACTTCGGTGCGGGTGACCAAGGACTAATGTTTGGTTATGCGTGTACAGAGACCGATACCTATATGCCTCTCGCAATTAGTCTCAGTAAAAAGATAATAGAAAGTGTTAGTGCGTATTCAAAGTATGGCCCCGACATCAAGTCTCAGGTCTCTGTCGATTATGCTGAAACAGGTAAACCTCTTCGAGTGTCTAAAGTCGTTTGTAGTGCGCAACATACCGCAAAGCAAGATATAGAGATTGTACGAACTAATATAAAAGAACTTATCAAAAAATGTCTCGGTGATTGGGTCGATAACCAAACTGAATATCTTATTAATCCCACAGGTCAGTTTATCATTGGCGGCCCTGATGGTGATGCTGGTGTTACTGGTCGAAAGATTATTGTAGACACCTATGGTGGGTACTGTCCACATGGTGGTGGTGCGTTTAGTGGTAAAGACTGTACCAAGGTTGACCGTTCTGGCGCATATATGGCACGTTACATCGCAAAGAATATTGTTCATTCTTTTGGTGTGAGTAACTGTACCGTTCAGTTGAGTTATGCTATTGGTGTGAAAGAACCCACTAGTTTATACATCTATGCGGACGGACAAGTGCGCGAAGACCTCGTAAAATTGGTTCTGGATACTGTTGACCTGACACCCAAAGGAATCATTGACCGTTTCGATCTCTTTTCCATAAACTTAAAAGAGACCGCGAGGTGGGGACATTTTGGTTACACCTACTGGCCGTGGGAATCTTTAGATTTATTTAACTTATTTGATTAATACCTATTTACATGAGAGAGTTATTGTAGTATAATAGCTCTCGTTGAAAGATACATTTATTTTATTATGGAGTAACACATGAGCAAAGAATTCCTTTGGGTTGAGAAGTATCGCCCATCAAAAGTTTCAGAAACAATCCTTCCTACAGAACTGAAGACCACCTTCCAGAAAATCGTCGATGGTGGCGAGATTCCTAATATGATGTTCACTGGTACCGCTGGTACTGGTAAGACTACTGTCGCACGTGCTATCTGTGAAGAACTGGACGTAGATTACATCATTGTGAACGGGTCGGAAGAAGGTAACATTGATACCCTACGTGGTAAGATTAAACAGTTTGCTTCCTCGGTATCCTTACAGGGTGGTTACAAAGTTGTCATCCTAGATGAGGCGGACTACCTCAATCCCCAATCGACCCAACCTGCTCTCCGTGGGTTCATCGAAGAGTTTTCTAAGAACTGTCGTTTTATTATGACTTGTAACTTCGAGAACCGTATTATCGAACCTCTTCACTCTAGATGTTCCAAATACCAGTTCAATTTTAACAAAACAGTTATGGTTCAGTTGTGTGGGCAATTCATGTCTCGCGCCCAACATATTCTCAAAGAAGAGAACGTTCAGTTTGATAATAACGTGATCGCAAACCTCATCATGCGGCACGCTCCTGACTGGCGCAGGGTCATCAATGAGATGCAGCGTGGTTCTATCTCTGGCACTCTGAACATCCCGCTAACAGCAGCTAAGCAAGTCTCTGACCCATATACTGCGTTATTCAAGGCTATTCGAGATAAAAACTTTAAGAGTATGCGTTCTTGGGTCGTAAATAATATAGATATAGAGCCCGCCGCAATCTTTCGCGGCATATACGATAAAATGTATGATTATGTTGTGCCCAATAGTATTCCACAATTAGTGCTGATACTTGGTGATTATCAATATAAGAATGCGTTTGTTCAAGATCACGAACTTAACCTAGTCGCCTGCCTCACTGAGGTCATGGCAAACGTGGAAATAAAAGCATAATGCAAAATACTTCACTATATGAAATGTCTCCCGCCGATAACGTATTATATTTTCCTAATAATGTTGATGTGAGACTTTGCCCCAAGAACGGTATGTCTACCCTAAAAGAATTGTATAGAATTCATAGAGGTCACGATGAGTATATTGGTCGTGCGGGTAGACTAGATAAAGTCCGCAAAGAAGGAGACCAATTCGATATTCCCTTCCGTAAGGATAGTTTTAGACTTGCGGTTCGAAGAGATCCAATTGATAGATTCAAATCTGCGTGTGAGTACATCGTAGCGAACCAGGCCCGCCACATTCGCAGTGGCCGTGGTAATGAACTTCCTTCATTGGATAGTGACATTGAAAAAGTTATTATATCTATGGAAGATGGTTCTGTTAAAAATAATCACTTCTATACTCAGTCATGGTACATGGGCGTTCCGGAAGACTACGATATTGTCGTAGATATCAGTGAACTAAATAGATTACTAGTGCTGATAAATGAGTCCTCTGCTCTGGGGTTGTCTGCGGATAGACTAAACATTCATGACAACGCTAGTACTATGAAAGTATACGATGGTATCATGACTGCAGACCAGATTGCTAGAATTAATACGTTATATGAAAAAGACTTTAGAAGAGGATGGTGTAAGATAGATGACCGAATCTAAAAAATTAAGTCCCTTTGACTTCGTAAAAAGCATTAATGACACCAAGAAGAATTTGTTGGTCGGAGACGCGGATAATGATACATATTATAACAGTTATCTGATTAATAGGTCTCTATCCTACTTCTCAGATACCGTAATTCTTGCCAACGAAATGAACAGATTACATCATATTAGTGTGCGACTTCAGAATGACTTTCTTATAAATATTGTTAGGAAAAGAAAGAGATTTTCTAAGTGGAATAAAGCAAGTCAGACTGATGCCATTCAATTAATAAAAGAATATTATGGATACAGTAATGAAAAGGCCAGGCAGGCTCTATCATTATTGACTGATGAACAGATCAGCGTAATAAAAAATAAGGTGTATAAAGGTGGAAGAGAAAAATCTCGTTAAATGGAACTTAGATATGATGTTAGAAATAACGTTGGCTGAGCCAGATGACTTCCTCAAAGTTAGAGAAACTTTGACCAGAATAGGTGTCGCATCCCGTCGCGACAATACTCTATTCCAATCTTGTCATATCCTACATAAGCAGGGTAGATACTTCATAGTTCATTTTAAAGAACTGTTTTTACTAGATGGGAAGAAAAGTAATCTTGAGGAAGGCGATGTAGAACGTCGCAATACCATAGCAACTCTATTACAGGACTGGGGTCTTGTTGCCATAGTGAATAAAGAAGTTGCTAAAGACTGCGCTCCGATGAGGCAGATTAAAATTATATCGTACCAAGATAAGGCCAACTGGACATTACAGCCTAAGTACAATATAGGTAATAATTAATTATTTGGAATACCTAAATCATGTCAGATTATTATGATATTTTTGAAAACCGTGACGACAATATAAAAAATAAAATTCCGTTTGTGGGTAGTCTTCCGTTTAATATGGAAGATACCTACAGCTGGAATGAGTTCATGAAGATGATGGACTCGCATCCAGACGATCTATATGATCGCAACTCAGACAAAATGCGTATCGGATTAAATAAGTTTCATTCTCGCGGAAGTGCTCCGGAGTTTGCTAAGAACATTTATGAAGAGATGCAAGACGTATTCACCCTACACGCCAATAAAATCACTAACATCGCGTTTAGTGGATTTGGTCGTGCGAGTGGGTCATACCCTTGGCATAAAGACTCTATGGACGTTTTTCTCGTCCAAGTGATCAGCACTGTCGGTTTAAAAGTAGAAGGTGTCAATAACAATGAACCTTTTGATTTTAAGCCGGGTATGTACGTGTACCTCCCCCGAGGTACGCATCATCAAGTAATTCCACGAGAATCACGAGTCTCCTTCTCCTTCGGAGTTGAAGGTGACCCTTGTCCGTCGAAATACTACTAAGGTTGTTATTTGTATAAATAGCGACTCAGGATATGCCGAATGGTTCGGGTATCCTATTATACTTGCTTTTAATTAAGGAGTCATTACATGACAAACACAGCAACAAAATCACTATTCCCTCGCTCAGCATTCGTAGGATTCGATTCTATGTTTCAAGACCTAGACCGCGTCTCACGCAACTCGGGCGATAACTTTCCCCCACATAATATTATTACTACTGGGGGTAACAATTACCTTATCGAATTAGCATGTGCCGGTTTCGGTGAAGATGAAATCGATATCGTAATACAGAACCGCACACTTACCGTTCGAGGTAAGCATGAAGACCGTGGTAGGGAATATATTCACAAGGGTATCTCAACTAAGAAGTTTGAGAAACAATTCCGTCTGTCGGAGTATGTTGAAGTAACTGGAGCTGATTTCAGGAATGGGTTACTTGCCATAAAATTGGAAGTCGTAATACCTGATAGTCAGAAGCCTCGTAAGATATCAATCAATTCTAACGAGGAAACAAAAAATGCAAAAGAGAAAATCGTATAACAGTCGTATTGACCAAATCGGTGTTATCTGTGCTGCGGTACTTAGTGGCTATACCATTATGTATTGTCTAACCTTACTTGCTTAACTAAATAAGGGGGACAGCAATGTCTCCCTTTTTTTAATTATGGAAACTGATGAATGAATCTTATATATCAATATTTCGATGGTGATATCACCCCTGAAGTAGAAGCGGGCGTTCATCTTATGACAGAATATGCTAAGACTGTCGGTGTTGAATACATGTTCGAGCATAATACCGATTTCTTACAAACACATTACCAATACACTACTGGTAATCGTATCCAAAATAATGACGTGTACTTCGGTTCACTGAAACCCTTACTAGACCCTCGGTTTGACCAATACGACAAAATTCTTTACGCGGACGTTGATGTTCTTCCTATCGAGGGACTGACTGATAATATATTTGATGAACTCACGGGTGAAGTCGGAGTCGTCGAAGAAACCTTCCATGATAGAATTCCTCCGACTAAACTAAAGAAACTAAAAGAATGGAAGGAAGAAGTTGCTGTTGTTGATGTATCATTTAACAGCGGAGTCGTGTTGTATTCAAAACAAATCAGAGAGAAAGCGAGGAACTGGTTTGACCTACCTGAATACGTAGAGTGGATGATTGATAAGGCACCTAGGTTAAATGACTTTGAAAATAGAATGCCTGATGAATATTTTCTGACCGCTCAACCATATCTTCAGTATATGTTACATAAGAATAATGCTGACATACAATTGTTAAGTCAGGACTGGAATGGTCATATATGGACAGACAGCGTGAAGCTTTTTAATAATGTGTCTGAAATCTGGAATGATATGAGAACCCCAACTACTAAGTTTGTTCATTGTAGGTTAAGAAGTGGTAATCAGGAAGAGTTTATCAAAAGGAGAATTTCTTGAAAGTAAGACAGATAGTAATCAAGGGTAATGAAAGGTCAGAAGAGTATGCTGAGATTTCTCGGAAGTCTTTTCAATGTGCTATTGACGATGGGTTTATTGATGGTATAGAAGTGTTTGATGCTATCACTCCTGAGTCTGATACGTTTCAAGAACATGTAGACCGTTACAACTGGAAGGCTAGTCTCATGGGAGTCGACCTACATTCTGGTAACGCGAAGGACGATCACTCTCCTACAGAGAAGGCAGGAATGTGTTCTCATTGGGAACTCATGAGACAACAAGCAGAGTCCGGTGAGAAGTTTTGGGTTATAGAACATGATACCTATCTGATTCCTGAGCGATACGAGGTGTTTAAATCTCTCGCGAAGGCGTCGGACAGTATGCTTTACGCCAACATAGGTTTGTTTATGGGGATGTATTCCCTAGATAGACGGTTTGCTCATTGGGCGAATCATACTCTTGTTAATAATAATTTTCCAATCAACTGCGGCCCGTACTGTACCCTACAGAGATTGTTTAGAACGTACACCACGTCTCATCTGGCACTACCTGAAGTAAACTATCTGGGGTTATCTGATACTGCTATACATCCATGGCATGGGTGTGATACTTTGACCTTTTGTCGCGACATTGGCGAACCGTTCAATATGCTTGACAAGAATGGTAAAGGTATTCTTACACCTACCACTCAAGTCATCTCTAAGAGGTTGTTAGTTACTCAAGACCATCACGGTTATAATGAGACTCATATTAATGAACCTTGGACACGACACAAGTTTTTCGCAATAATTGATTGACAAACCCTTCAGAGTCATGTATAATATCAGCATGAATTGAATGACTGTATGTGCTATATTCTAGTTGACATACTACGCTAAATACTGTATAATGCAACTTATACAACTGAAGGTATATTATGACTTACACCCCCTATACATTACAAGATGTTTACGACGCAGCATCTCAAAAGAAATTTAACGTAGTCTCCACCTTTGCGGGTGGTGGCGGTTCATCCACTGGTTATCGTCTTGCCGGTGGTGATATTCTCGCGATCAATGAGTTTGTCGAAGAAGCACGTAACACCTACAAAGATAACTATCCTACCACTCCTATCGTCCCCAACGATATCAAAGAATTGTCTGGTCAAGACTTTCTAGACCTTGTCGGTCTCAAGAAAGGTGAACTGGACATTCTTGACGGGTCACCCCCGTGTTCAGCATTCTCTGTCGCAGGGAAACTTTCCCATTCATCGGATGGCAAACATTCTGATGGATGGGGACAAACTAAAAAATACTCTGATGGTAAAATTGTCGAGAATATTGAAGACCTGTTCTTCGAGTTCCTTCGTGTTGCTAACGATATTCAACCCAAGGTTATTATCGCGGAGAACGTTAAAGGTCTTACTATTGGTGAGGCTAAGGAATACTACGCACGTATTCTAAATGAGTTTGAGAATATTGGTTACGAGGTTGTGTCGGAAGTACTAGATGCTCGTTACTATGGTGTATCGCAAACTCGTTCACGTGTAATCTTCATTGCCGTGAGACAAGATGTTGCTGACAAGGTTGGTCTACATTTCTTGACAATGAATCACTTATTCCCTACACCATCTAACACCACAATTCCACTGAAGGATGCTCTCCTTGGTTTGGAGTATGACGAGGAAGAAGTCAAATACCTGACCGAGAAGTTCGAGAGAACCGCCTACTGGAAAGACACGGGATCTCTAATGCCAAGGTTCCCTGATAAGGTCTTGACTGGTGGTGACTATCATCCTAAAGGACATCACTTCAACCTTAAACGTGTATCTCTCGAAGCTCCTGCTCCTACTCTTACCGCAATGGGTAATGGTGACACTACTGCCGGCGCATTTCACTGGAGTGAACCAAGAAAGTTGACACTAGGTGAATTAAAGCGTATAATGTCACTTCCTGATGATTTTAAACTCACGGGTAAGTGGAACCAGAAGGCAGAACGTGTTGGTCGTATGGTTCCTCCACTAATGATGAAAGCAGTCGCAGAGAGCGTTTATGAGAACGTATTGAAGGTGTATAATGAAAGATAGAGAGAAGTATAAAGACTTTACGTTTGGTCACCGCGAAGAAGGTTTCGATAATCACATCGATGCTTCGATTCGTCACTACTCCACGCTCCATGATGACGTGGTAAACCTATCACGTTACTTTGTAGAGAACGATACTAAGGTCGTTGACATTGGATGTAGTACAGGTAAGACTATCGAAGCAATGGTTGAACAGAATCATACTACTGCCCCTAACGCACATTACTGTGGTGTTGAGTATGCTCCGGTATTTCAAGACGATATGACTGCGCGACAGACAAGACTTAACGAAGGTGGTCATCACGTCTGTTTTCAAAACAAAAACATCATCCACCACAACTTCGCCAACTGTTCTCTTGTGACATCTATCTTTACGTTACAGTTTATGCAACCTTTATGGAGAAAGAAAGTACTACAGAACATCTATGACGGACTCAACGAAGGTGGTGCGTTTATCTTTGCCGAGAAGACTTATGCGGAGAACTCACGTATCCAAGATATGATGACCTCTACGTTTTATGAGTACAAGGCACAGCACTTTACCTATGAAGATATTATGGAGAAAGAGAAGATTCTCCGAACTATGTTGAAACCGATGACTTGGAATGACCTGACTAGTCTACTGACCTCAGTTGGTTTTGATTCAACAAAGATTCAACCGTTCTGGATGAATCACCTGTTTGTGGGTGCTATTGCGATAAAGTAATAGTACTATTATATAAACGTCATAAAATAGAGGATTCGAAATATGACTTTAAGAGTAGAAAAATTGGGGTTTGATCCCAAATCAGAAACAAAAGGGGTTACCCAGCTGTTATTAACTCCAACAGTCGCCCAATACATTCTTGACAACCATAACTATGATAATAGACTTATTAAAAAGAATCAAGTCAATAATCTTGTTAGGAATATTGAGAGAGAAGGTTGGTTGTGGGATGGTGGTGCTTTAACATTCAACACCGATGGTAACATAACTGAGTTCCAGCATAGATTGATCGCTGTGATAAAGTTAGGTATAACGGTATTAGTTCCGGTTATACTGGGAGTTATGCCTGACACCTTTACCAAAGGAACCGAAGCTCGTAAGCGTACTGCCGGTGATGAGATTCAACGCAAGTATCCAAAGGCAAAGGCTAGTGAGATAACTACTCTGGGCGATGCGGTAAAACGTAAGGGTCTCCCTTCCCTTAACATGTCAAATGCCATTGAATATTGGAAAAGTTATTCCGGTATAGTGAAGAGAGGTAATGATATTATAGACGATTTCTTTGATAGCGTTTCAGAATATTCCCCCTACCGAAGAAACTTTGCTTCTTGGGCATCTCTCATGTCGGAGATTGGTGAAGAAGACACTGCGATTCAGTTTCTAGACTGCTTGAAAGACGAAATTCTAGGACAAGATAGTTTTGCTTTAACTACCGATTTCTTTGAGTTCTTCAAAGAACAGTCGTGGTCTATGAGTAACTCTGGTCGCGCAACTTTCATGTTCCAGTGTCTATGTGTTGCGTCCGATAGATTCCTTAAATTTGGTCACGCGAATATCCAATTACATGGTAATGTGTCTAACTTCAATCATGTTAGTCTGAATAAAACTGGGGTATACCGCAAGTTTCAGATCAACCAAGATTCTACCACATGAATGTCATTTACCAGTACTGGGATGGTGATTTAAGAGCAGATATCTTGTTGGGTCGTCGCATGATGGAGGAGTATGCTAGACGTATAGGTGTTCATTACATATTTGAACATAACCCTGACTTCTTATCAAAACATTTTAACTATTCGGTAGGTGATAAGGGTTACTTCTTTTCAGCACTAAAACCTATATTCGACCCTATGTTCGATGAATATGATAAAGTTCTGTTTGCTGACTTAGATATATTTCCCGCAGAGAAACTACAATATAATATATTCGACGCATTCAATGAGAATATGGATGTTGGTATGGTACCTGAATTGTGGGTACTGGATAATCCTATGCCAGACCACAAACGCATTGAACTTATAGAATGGGATAACTTGGTGAGAACTAAGTTGGGTGTTGAGTTTCCTAGTATAGATGGGCAATTACCTATTGCGTTAAACAGTGGTGTTGTGATATATTCGAAGAAGATGCGTATACGCGCACGTACGGAAGGGTGGTTCGACCTTAAAGACTATGTTGAGGTTATTCAGGATTCTGGTATAGATGCGAGTTATTATATAACAGACCAGCCGTACATCCAATATATGTTATTCAAGAATGATGCGACTGTTCAATATCTAGACCAGACATGGAATGGTCATACGTGTACCGACCTATTGATGAGTCTTGATGGTCTCCCTGTTGTGAAACACTACGATTATCGCAAACCTAATACTAAGTTTAATCATTGTCGAGTTCAGGGTACTGATTTAATGGGAATGGGCACACTTCTAGATGTTGCTAGACGACCTATGAGTGAGTGGGATAAGGATATTTTAAATGGTAGTTATATTAAGAGCCATATGGGGTAATTGATGATTAGAGAAATTCTCTCTGACCACATAGCAGGAAAGGTGCCGCATGATAAAGTTGCGGTACTTCTTTCTGGTGGTGTTGACAGTATCAGTGTGGCAATCGCTGCACAGGATGCTGGGAAGACTGTACACGCGTATAGTTTCCATCTTGAAGGACAACCATCTTATGACCACGCGAAGGCAAAGGAAGTCGCAGAAATCATGGGGTGGGAGTTCACCACTATTATTGTCCCTACTGATAACCTAGTTGAAGACTGGCACCGACTAGTCAAACATGGTTGTCGCAAGAAATCCCACTACGAAGCCGCAGTGTTTCCCTTCCTCTATTGTTATGAAAACATGACAGAGGAATACTGTATCACTGGATGGGGTGCTGACGCATACTTCGGGTGTTCTAAGAAAGCAATGATTAGATACTCTTCTTTTAAAAAGAAGCGCAACTATGTCAAGTACTGTAAAGAAAACAACCAGAAGAGAGTCAACTGGAATGAGTTCCGTAATGCCTACCTCGACGGTGACTGCGCAGGACTAAAACAACACACTAATCTAGCAGAGAAACATGGTAAGGTTCATGTTACTCCGTATCTAGATCCACGCGTACGCGAGTTCTTTATGAAGTTCTCGTGGGAAGAACTCAACAAACCAAAACAGAAGAATATAATTCGAGAAGAGTTTGAGATCGAAAAAGTTCTTGGTAAGGTCAAACCCCACATCAACCTACAACTAGGTGGCGGGATAGACAAGTTATTTGAAACACTACTAGATAATGGTGAGATTAATTACAAACGTCGTCAGCGAGTGATGGACATTTGTAGAGACTGGTACGAACAGAACAATACTGCTACCCTTTCCGATTTTTTCTCTTGACACAGCGTTCATATTAACCTATAATGGCCACATGATAAAAAATACTAAAGAATTCTATACCTCAGTTGTCCGTCGCGGCAATAACTTGCTGTATCGCGGATACAAAAATGGCGAACGCGTCAAGAAAAAGATTGCGTTTAAACCCACTCTATTTGTCAATAGTGACAAAACCTCACCTTGGAAAACCCTAGACGGTCAGAATGTCGCGCCCGTGACTTTCGACTCTATGTCTGAGGCGACCGAGTTTGATAAACTGTATCGTGACGTTTCTAACGTCAATGTGTACGGTATGAATAACATGGTGTTTCAGTACATCGCTAAAAAATTCCCGACCGATATCGAGTTCGACCGTTCTTCGGTAGAAGTCACCAACTTCGATATTGAGGTTGCGTCTGACGCGGGGTTCCCTGAACCTAGTAAGGCCGAACATCCTGTCATCTCTATTACGTTACGCAAGAACGACGGTGTCTACTGGGTGTGGGGTCTGAATGACTATGTGGTCACACGTAAAGATGTCTTGTATATCAAATGCGATAACGAGATGGATTTGTTGCGTAAGTTTATTGACCACTGGAGTCGCCATACTCCCGACGTAATTACTGGTTGGAACACTATGGGATTTGATATTCCGTACATCATCAACCGTACGCGTAATCTATTTGGTGACGAAACACTACTTTCTAAACTATCGCCTTGGGGTATCATCCGCGAGCGCAATCGGGAATACTTCGGTAAGAAGGTTCAAGAATATATCCTTGAGGGTATTGAGCATCTCGATTACTTGGATGTTTACAAGAAGTTCACATATACCCAACAAGAATCGTATCGTCTCGACCACATCGCGACTATCGAACTCGGTGAGCGTAAAATCGACTACGAAGAACACGGTACCCTGTTTAATCTCTACAAAGAAGATTACCAGAAGTTCATCGACTATAACATTAAGGATGTTGAACTCGTTCATGCGTTGGACGAGAAACTCGACCTCATCTCCCTTATCCTGACTATGGCATATAAGGCAGGTGCCAACTACGGTGATACCCTAGGTACTACTAATATCTGGGACAGCATCATCTATCGTATGCTGAACGCGAAACAGATTGTGGTTCCACCTAAGACAGATAAACCTAAGTCCGCATTTGCCGGTGGTTACGTGAAAGAACCTCAAGTCGGTTCGCACGACTGGGTAACCTCTTTCGATTTGAACTCTCTGTATCCTAACATCATTGTACAGTACAACATGTCCCCCGAGACTGTTTTGGATGGTATTGTTCCAAATATGTCTGTGGATAAAATACTAGACGGTACTATGTATAGTGACGACTTTGATTATTCTAAACTCTGTCATTCTATTGCGCCTACTGGTGTTAGATTCTCGCACGACCGAAAAGGTGTTGTTCCTTCAATCATCGAACAATACTATTCGGAACGTCGGGTAGTCAAGAAAGAGATGTTGGAACTTCAACAAGAGTATCAACATAATCCATCTAAGGCGCTCCAGTATAAGATTACCTCTCTGAACAATAAACAGGCCGCCATCAAGATTCTTATGAATTCACTTTATGGCGCCCTTGGGAATCGCTATTTTAGATATTTTGATCAGCGAGTTGCGGAATCAATTACTATTGCGGGTCAACTCGCAATCAAATGGGCAGAGAGAGCCGTTAACAATGAAATGCAAAACCTCCTTAAAACAGATGAAGACTACGTTGTGGCAATTGATACCGACTCTGTTTATATTCGTATGGGTGCCTTGGTTGATAAGTTTGCTCCTAAAGACCCTGTTAAATTCCTAGACAAGATTTGTTCCGAACACTTTGAGAAAGTTCTGGAAACATCTTACGCAGAGATGGCGAAGATTACTGGCGCATATAGTAATCGTATGGAGATGGGACGTGAAGTTATCGCTGACCGTGGTATCTGGATGGCTAAGAAACGTTACATCCTGAACGTCCATAACAACGAGGGTGTCCAATACGCAGAACCTAAACTCAAGATGATGGGTATCGAGGCAATCAAGTCATCGACTCCTTCGGTCGTGCGTGACAAGTTCAAGGAAATCTTTCGGGTTATCGTAGAAGGTACCGAATCAGACACACAACAGTACATTCGAGACTTTAAGTCCCATTTCAGAACCTTACCACCCGAAGATATTTCATTCCCTCGTGGTATATCTGCCCTGAACAAATGGGTAGACCGCAAGACTATCTTCAAGAAAGGTACTCCGATTCATGTGCGCGGTGCGTTGTGTTACAATGCCGCATTGAAGACTCACGGTCTGACACAGAAGTATCAGGAAGTCCAGACGGGCGAGAAGATTAAGTTCGTTTATCTGAAAGTTCCTAATTACTTGGGTCAGAATGTTATATCATACCCACTTAATATGCCAAAAGAGTTGCGTCTACATACTCATATCGATTATGACCTGATGTTTACTAAAAGTTTCCTAGACCCACTTACTCCCATTCTTGATGCGGTTGGTTGGGACGCGGAACCTCCGTCGTCACTAGAGGATTTCTTCGGTTGACAGGCACTCTATATTATGGTATAATGGTCACATGAATTACGAATTAACTATATTTAAAAATCAGTTCGACAACAAGACTCATCGCAAGCAATCTTTTGATACTTGGGATGCCTTCGTTGGTTTACTGAAAGCACTCTCGACTAAAGAGGGACAAAAAGGTGGTGCTAACAGTTCTGCTCTTATTACTCCTGCTGTTTTCGAGGACGGCACGACTCGCGCTAACCGCAATACTCTACGTTGGGGTGGTTGGTGCTGTGTTGATGTGGACGATCATAATTATCCTACCGGTTCTCTTAGTGCCCTAGAAGACGCATTACGTGAAGACTTCGGTCAGTATGATTATGTGGTCTACAATACAGCAAGTTCACGTGAGCCGACTCATCCGAAAGACGTAGATAACTATCCTAAGTTTCGCATTGTCTTTCGATTAGACGAGACGGTTGAGACCGAGCGCATCAAAGCGTTCTGGTACGCACTCAACACTGAACTGGGTGAGATTGGTGACCCACAGACTAAAGACCTTGCGCGTATGTACTATATCCCTGCGGTATATCCTAACGCGTGGTCGTTCTTCTTTGAGAATAAAGGAGCTGCTCTGAATGTGTCAGAGTTGATTGCTAAACATCCTTATCACGAGAAGACTGGTAATTCTTTTCTAGATAGACTACCTCCACACTTGGCATCTGCCGTAATTCAACATCGTAAGGACGGTCTAAATAATACTGACTTCAGATGGTCATCATATCGTGACTGCCCGTTCTGGCCTCGAAGACTGGGTGCGGAGTATCAACAAATTAGCGACACTGGGTGGTATGGTAAGATGTACAGCATTATGTTGTCAATTGCGGGTAACGCATATGCGAAAGGATATCCCCTCACCGCCACCCAACTCGCAGACCTAATTCGTGAGTTCGACAACGATACTGGAAACTGGTATGCTAGTAGGCCTCTGTTGGTAGAGGCGGATCGAGCATTAGAATACATTTATAGGAATGGTTAAACAATGAAGAAAATACTTGTAACCGGCGCTGCCGGATTCATAGGTTCACAACTCGCTGGACGTTTACAAAACAATGGGTATGAAGTAAAAGGTATCGATAATTTCAATCGTCACCTGTATGACCCGAAACTCAAAATAGACCGCATGACTCACTTTGACCTGTTTATCTGGAACTGTGACCTCGCGGACGACATCAAGACTGAAGCGTTATTGCGTGAATTTTCTCCAGATGTTATCATCCATCTCGCTGCTCACGCGGGCGTACGTGACTCAATGGGTAAAGAGAAACAGTATCACCGTAACAACATTGATGCTACTCAGAATCTTATTGATGTGTGTAAGAAATACCTTCCCGACACTCGTATCATTTATGCGTCAACGTCTTGTGTGTACGCGGGTTCTCAGGTACCTTGGACTGAAGGTCAAGAGACCGGTAAACAGTTGAACGCATATGGTTACACCAAGTGGGCAAACGAATGTCAGTTCCAATCGTCAGGACTCAACACTGTCGGTCTACGATTCTTCACTGTATATGGCCCTTGGGGTCGTCCTGATATGGCTTTATTTGATTTTACGAATAAAATCCTTGACGGGGAAGAGATTACCGTGTATAATTACGGGAACATGAAGCGAGACTTTACCTTCGTGGAAGATATCCTAGATGGTATCGAGTGCGTTTTAAATCATCCTGAGATTGAATCGGGAGAGATTTTTAACATCGGTCGTGGTGAACAAGTCGAACTTATGGAATTCATCACGCAAATTGAAAAGAATGTAGGTAAAGAGGCAATTAAAAACCTCGCACCTAAACATCCAGCGGATACTCTAGAGACTTGGTCTAATACTTCTAAGTTAGAGGCTCTAGGATATCAACCCAAGGTAAGTATCGCCGAAGGTGTTGAACGTTTTTATGAATGGTACAAAACTTATAATGGGATTAAATAATGTCAAATAATGATGCTCCACTAAGTCCAGCGAATCCTTTTCGTGTGGCAATCGTAGGTCACGGTTTTGTTGGCCAAGCGGTTGAGTATGCGTTTACTCATCCGATGGTTGCTTTCAAACTAATTGACCCGAAGTACAATACATCGGTAGATGATCTAAAAGAGTTCGACCCACAATGTGTATTTGTGTGTGCTCCGACTCCATCTAATGACAACGGAACTGTAGACTCTACTATCGTGGAAAATGCTGTACTGAAGACTCTTTATCACACTAACGCATTGGTCGTAGTTAAATCTACGATCACTCCGGATGTAGTCCAGCGACTATACAATACTATGGATCGTCGTCAAGTAGACCGATTCTGTTATAATCCTGAGTTCCTGACAGAGAAGAACGCTAAGGCTGACTTCGTTACTGCCAAGTTCCACGTCATGGGTGGTTCTCCACAGGCAACTCAAGAACTGATTGAAATCTATGATATCTTCAGTGGTTGTGAGTCTAATGACTATCACCGTATGACCGCATTCGAGGCATCATTCGTTAAGTATACAATCAACTCCTATCTTGCTACGAAGGTAACATTCTTTAATCAGTTATATGACTTGGTTAATCTATATGGATGTTCTTATAACATCATTACTCGTGCGGCAGGACTGGACGAACGTGTTGGTATGGGCCACACTCGTGTGCCTGGCTTTGATGGTAAACGAGGTTTCGGTGGTGCGTGTCTTCCTAAAGATACGAATGCTTTCTTAAAGTTCTCTGCCCATAAGGTGGATGACCAAGAAATATCTTTTGACTTACTTGAGAAAGTACTTGACATAAACACTCGTTATCGTGTACAATACGACCTTGATGAAAGAGAAAAGGTTAATAACATCACATTCGCTAACTTTGGTGAGGCAAAAGATTAATGAGTATAATGGACAAACTAAAGAAGAACTCTAAGATTAAAGAGACTGAAGTTCTCAGTACGAGTAAATTCTTTACGGCAAAAGATATGGTTGCGACCGACGTTCCTATGGTGAACGTCGCGTTGTCTGGTTCAGTAGATGGTGGTATTGCTCCAGGCCTTACGGTTCTGGCAGGCCCGTCTAAACACTTCAAGACTTCATTCGCATTGTTGATGGCAGGTGCTTACCTGAAAGCGAAGAAAGATGCGGTTATGTTGTTCTATGATTCAGAGTTTGGATCGCCTCAATCATACTTCGAGCAGTTTGGTATTGATACCTCTCGTGTGTTACACACGCCTATCAAACACGTCGAAGACTTGAAGTTTGACTTGATTAGTCAGCTTGAAGAACTAGACCGTGACGACGATGTAATCATTGTCATTGACTCTATTGGTAACCTTGCGTCTAAGAAAGAACTGGACGATGCCTTGAGCGAGAAAGGTGTTGCGGACATGTCACGTGCGAAGGCACTGAAGGGTCTGTTCAGAATGTGTACTCCGTATCTTGCGATGAAGAACATTCCAATGTTGGCAATCAATCACACTTATAAAGAGATTGGTTTGTTTCCGAAAGATGTGGTTAGTGGCGGCACTGGCATCTATTACTCAGCTGATAACATTTGGATTATTGGCCGTCAACAAGAAAAGACTGGCATGGAAATCACTGGTTACAACTTCATCATCAAGGTTGAGAAGTCTCGATATGTGAAAGAACAGTCGAAGATTCCGATTGGCGTATCTTGGGAAGGTGGTGTACAGAAGTGGTCTGGTCTGCTCGAGGTTGCCTTGGCTGGTGGATATGTTATCAAACCAAGTAATGGTTGGTATTCGCGTTGTCATGGCACCGAAGCAGAAGATAAGAAGTTTCGTACCAAGGACACTCTAACCGAAGAATTCTGGGAACCTATCTTTTCTGAAAGTGATTTCAAAGAATTCCTTGCCAAGACCTATCAAATAGGGTATAATAGCCCCATCAACTTAGATACACTTGATGCGTTAAAGGAGATAATTGAATGAGAGCGTTAGATTTAGATAAACCTAGTCAAGGTGTTGATTACGAATTAGTGCCTGCGTACGCGCAGGACGATAGTCAAACGTGGGAAGTAATGATTCTACGTGCTCCATTTGATGGGAGTAGAATCCGTTATAAAAATGTACAACTTGATGGTGAAGGTGAAGAGACTCAATTAAAGTTTAATTTTGATGTCGTCTCCACACGCTATCCTGAGACGGTCAATCTCGTAAATGAAGAGTTGCAGCAGTTTTGCACAGATATATTAATTGATGTAATAGAACTAGCAATTAAAGATGGTTCAATTGGAGCAGCAAGTGACGGAAATCAATCTACAACAGACGATTCTACGGAATCTATTGACTAATGATCCTTACACACGTAAGGTCGCAGCGTTTATAAATCCTGACTACTTTGAGGGTGTCTATCAGGCACTCTTCAAAGAGTTTACTAAGTTTATTGCTAAGTTCAATCGTCTTCCATCTAAGGAAGCTTTCAAGATTGAACTGGACAGTACTGACCGTCTCACTGACGAGCAGTACCGTCATGCTATGGATATCCTTCCGGACATCTTCAATTACTCTGAGGAAAACTTAGAGTGGTTACTTGAGCGCACTGAGAAGTGGTGTCAAGACCGTGCGGTGTTTAATGCTGTCATGGAGTCTATCTCTATCATCGACGGCAAACACGCTGAGTTGGGTAAGAATGCTATTCCTGATGTACTGTCTAAAGCCCTGTCCGTATCGTTCGATACTAACATTGGTCACGACTATATTGATAACGCTGATGAACGTTTTGATTTCTACCACTTGGAAGAAGAACGTCTAGAATTTGATTTAGACTATTTCAATCGTATTACTAAAGGCGGTCTACCTAAGAAGACATTGAACATCGCTCTTGCGGGTACTGGTGTTGGTAAGTCTCTGTTCATGTGCCATATGGCAGCTTCTGCTCTGTCTCAGGGTAAGAACGTCCTATACATCACTATGGAGATGTCCGAAGAACGTATCGCAGAACGTATTGATGCGAACTTACTGAATGTCCCTATTGATCAATTAGAACATCTCAGTAAAGATTCATTTACTAAGAAGGTTCAGAATATTGCTACTAAGACTAATGGTAAGTTAATCATTAAAGAGTATCCAACTGGTTCCGCTCATGCTAATCACTTCCGTGCGTTACTGAATGAGCTAAAACTTAAACGTAATATGATACCTGATATTATTTTCATTGACTATCTGAACATTTGTTCAAGTGCGCGTATGAAGGGTATGGGTGGGTCAATCAACTCTTATAGTTACATCAAGTCAATTGCTGAAGAGTTACGTGGACTTGCTGTCGAGTTTGACGTGCCTGTCGTGTCGGCGACACAAACTACTCGTGGTGGTTACAATAATGATGATGTCGGATTGGAAGATACGTCTGAGTCTTTTGGATTGCCTGCGACCGCAGACCTTATGTTTGCGCTCATAGTGAATGACGAACTTAAAGCGTCAAATCAGATATTAGTGAAACAGTTAAAGAACCGATATAACGACCTTGGTGCGAACCAGAGATTCGTTATCGGTGTAGATAGAAGTAAGATGCGATTGTATGATGTTGACCAGAATGATTCGCCTCTAAATAAAGAAGAGGACAATGGCCCAGCGTTCGATAATAGCGCATCTGGCCAGAGACTGTTAACGGAGAGATCTAATTTTTCTGACTTCAAACTATAAGGAATCCTATAATGGATCCAATACTACACACCGTAATTGCGTTGGCAGTTATCGCTATTGCCTATAGGATAGGTAGACGGTCTGGATTAGCGAGCGGTATTGCCAACACTATAAATTACTTAACGAACTATGATGTGTTAACTGACGAGGATATTAAAACAGCCAATGAACGATTTGAAAATGAGCGACGCGGAAGATAAAAATATATTCACCTGCCCTATAGTTGAAGTGGAAGACGGAGAGCTTGCTATAGAATTCTCTGATGAACTCATGGAAGCCCTTGACTTGAAGGTGGGTGATGTGTTACAATGGAAACAATTAATCGATGGAAGTTTTACGTTAAACAAGAAGTGATTTATGAGCGAAGTTGTTATTAGGAATAAAGAGTTGTTAAAGGTTCTCGATGGTTTCTCGCAAGAGATGTTATCAAAACCTTCTTACAATAATGAGAAGTATTGGACATACCACGAAGTTGAAGATATCAACAAAGGTATTTACTATACGTCTCGTGAGTATCTTGATGATTGTCTATCTAGATACCCTGAGTTAGTAGGCCCACCCGACCGTTACTTTGCGCAACCTATCTCTAAGATGGTACGTGAAGATAAGGAAATGTGGGGAGACTTTATGCAGAAGGTCAAGTATGACTTCGCTGCGGAGATTGGAGCACACACGTCCGCATTACTCTCCTATTACCCGCCAGGCGGTTTTGTCGGATGGCATACTAACTATGATGCGAACGCTTATCAAATACTATTCACTTGGTCTGAGACTGGTGATGGTTACTTTGAGTACTATGATAAGAAGACTGACGAAATAGTTCGTATCCAAGATGTGCCTGGATGGCAAGCTAGACACTATTATTTTGGTTCTGGAGAAGAAGAAGATTTACACTGTTGGCACGCTGCTTACGCAGGATGTCAACGCATTACACTAGCATATAAGTTTGTTAATGGTGGTAGTGTGAATAACCCTGAAGATGCGCAAGCGAGAGCGATGCGTGATATGTTAATTGATGAAATTGAGAGTGAAGAATGAAATTAAATGATGTGGTAACAGTAGTCACGGTAAGTGGCGAATATGTAGGTAAGTTTGAATCTATGAACTCCAATGGAGTGGTAACACTAAAAGACCCACGTATGTTAATTCATGGTGATCAGGGTGTTGGTTTTGCCCGTGGTATTTGTATGACTAGTGATGAAGACACTAAGTCTGTGGCATTCCAACAGTATGTGTTTGTTACTGAAACAAATCAAGACTTTTCTAAGGAATATACACGAGCAACTAGTGGGATTATACTATAATGATTTTAGCAGATAAAGATAAAGTCGCTGCGGCGGTAAGAGAAATGTCCGATAGCATGTTACGTATCGAAGCGGAACGTGAGTTGATGAAAGATATCGTCGACGTTACTGCTGAAAAGTACGAGATTGATAAGAAACACTTTCGTAAGATTGCCAACATCTATCATAAACGAAATCTAGATGAAGCTCGTTCTGAAACTAATGAGGTCTTTGATTTGTACGAGGAGTTGTTCATATGAGTCATTATTCAGAACAAGAACTTGCTAGTCGATTGAATGACGCAACTCCCGCAGGGTGGGATAAGGCTGGGTTTGGTGTAAGGGCCCCTAAAGAATCCATTGGATACGACAAACTAGTCGCTCTCCTTGATGCCGATAAGAAGTCTACACCATATAAGTTCCGTGAAGGTCAGTTACTCGATGAATTACGGTTGTACATTGATTCAACTTATAACCAACACTATGCCGGCGGTAAGATTCAGGCGACCGAAGATATTATTGACGATGGGCATGGAACAGGGTTTTGTATCGGTAACGCTAAGAAGTATTTAAAACGTTATGGTAAGAAGGGTGAGACTCCTAAAGAGTGGCGTAAGGACATTATTAAAGTGTTACACTACTCGTTGATTCAACTGTACATACATGACTTAGAGCACGATTCTGAAGTAGTATAAATACTCTCATAAATTAATTACTAATTAGGGACAGTATTACATGTTGTTGACTGCTGGTTGTAGCTTTGTATGGGGAGATGAGTTAGAGGGGTTCGACCGTAACCCACCTGAACATTGGGACAAAACATGGACTTCTATTCTTGCGAAAAAACTGAATATGGATTATGTCAACTTAGGTGTATGTGGTTCATCTAATGACAGAATATTCCGTGCTGTAACCGATCACCTCCACAATCCTGAGTTAGAGAATCCGACTCACATGGTTGTGATATGGTCGGCATGGCAACGGGCAGAAGTTGTCGAATATATGCGAATGTCTCGTGAAAACGTTGTTGGACTAAACCGACCGGAGAATGCTACTCAGTACTCTCCGGTACGTACCGCTACTATTGGAACTAAAAAGAAACGGGACATATTAGCACACTATTATAACGAAGCTTATGATTCCCGTACAGACATCATGCACCACCTTACCATGATGAAGACTATGGAAGTGATGTGTGACGCACTTGGTATTAAACTCATACAGGGAGTTTTCCACTATCGCAGTTGGTCTAACTTGCTCGGAGTTCTTAACCTCAAAGACCCGAAGGTCGGGGTCTGCCCCGACCACAACGTGGGGTTTATCGGAGATACTCCAATGTACAATAGGTGGGTGAAGGATGCTCTAGGTGCTCTAAGGCCAAGAAGTAGATACGGACTAGGTAAAGGCCCATGTATGTATGTTACCGCCAAAAAACTTCAGGACGTTAAAGAGTTTGGTCATCCGGGCGAGAAGACTCAGCATGTATGGTCAGATCTCATGTTAGCAGAATTTGATAGTATTGAAACTTAAACTTACTATTTGTATAAATAAAGTAAAATAACCTAACATTAATTAATATAGGCAAAAAATTATGAGTGATACTACGTTAACAATCGGTCTTTTTGTAATAGTCGCTGTGCTAGTCGGAGTGTGGTTAAGTAAGAGAGGTGAGAATACTCGAACTGTACTTACCGGCCCGTCTGAAGAAGCGAAAGAAGCAGAACGAGCATTGTTGAATGCCATGACTGTTAAAGAACTAAAAGTCTTTATTCAACTGAAACGACAGAGTCTTGGTTTTCCGGCAGATCGTCTACCTACTAAGAAAGCAGACCTTGTAGAGTCAGCATTACAGTTATGGGCACTTCAACCGTGGTAAAATCATTCAATACTTACTTACAAGAAGGGGTCAATGACCCCGCGATCTTCAAGGCAATCTTTCTTGCGGGTGGGCCAGGCTCTGGTAAATCATTTATCGTAGGTAAGACTGGATTGACCTCAATGGGTTATAAAGTTGTTAACTCTGATGACGCATTCGAAGCAGCAATGAAGAAGGCTGGGATGGAAATGAATCCCGATAATATCTTCTCTGTTCAAGGACAAGAACTTCGCGGTAAAGCGAAGGCACTAACAGGTACCAAACAGGCGATGTACATTAAAGGTCGTCTTGGTCTCGTTATCGATGGTACGGGTAAAGACCCCGACAAGATTGCTAAACAGGCAGCTTCGTTACGTGAGATTGGTTATGATGTCGCAATGGTCTTTGTGAACACTGATGTGGACACTGCTGTTAAACGAGACGCTGAACGCGAACGTACTATCGGCGCAGCAGAGGCAACCAAATACTGGAAAGCAGTACAACGTAATATTGGTAAGTTCCAACAGATGTTCGGTAAGAAGAACTTTCTAGTTGTGGACAACTCTGAAGGTAAAGACTACAAACAAGAGACTGTACGCGCATACCGTGATGCTACTAGGTTTACTAAGTCGCCTATAGAAAACCCTATAGCGAAGAAGTGGATCGCACAGCAGAAGAAATAGCCGGTTTACTGGTAGTTTAAGAAGAGACCCTAGCGGTCTCTTTTTTTTGCTTTAAAATGCCTTGACAAAGTTTCGGGTCTCGTGTATAATGTACCATTAACTAAAGGAGACCACATGAAATCTATTGTGTTTTGTATTCTAAGTATCTTAGTCGTAAGTGCTGCGGTATATCAGAGAAATACGTTTGGTGTTGCTGATACAGCTGTTGTTTTTGCCTCTATTCCTGCTATGTTCTATCTTATTTCAGAAACGCATAATTATATCTTCAAGAGGTACATATAATGAACATGAAGTTAATAGTTGCGTCAATGTCACTAGTAGGTCTAATCACTCTTCCAGTAATCAGTGAATCTGCTCCCACTTCGTATACTGATATCCAACCAGACGTTAGATGTCTCGCGATGAATATCTACCACGAAGCACGTTCAGAGAGTCTTGCTGGTCAGTATGCGGTTGCTGATGTAGTACTCAATAGGGTTGAGTCTAATCGATTCCCTGATACAGTATGCGAAGTGGTACACCAAGCACGTTTGTGGGAAGGTTACCCAGTTCGCAATAAGTGTCAGTTTTCATGGTATTGTGATGGTAAGACAGACACCCCCAGTGAAATGGATGCGTGGTATCGTTCATTATCTGTTGCGACACAAATGCTTTCGGTAGGTAAGTATAGAGGATTGACTGAGGGTGCTACTCACTATCATACTGATTATGTTGACCCTTTCTGGAATGAAAGTATGATACTCATCGGTGGGATAGGTGACCATATATTTTATTTGGAGACGCTATAATTTCCCTATATAATCGTATGGAATATTTTAACACTCCACTAGGTCTTGCTCATGAAATAGACGAATCGTCTGAACGGCATGTCTATATCATATATGACCATATGGGTTGGATAGTGGGATGTTATACTTGTCCTGATAGTGCGATAGACCGAGCAGTAGAAGAGGTCTGCGCAGACTATCAATATAACAGTGTTCATGTAGATATAAGTGACGCTGCTATATACGTCAGTGGTAATGCTGGCGAACTTACCATAATGATAGAAAAATTACATTAACTAAGTCCCGTTCGTCTAGAGGCCTAGGACACCGCCCTTTCACGGCGGTAACAGGGGTTCGACTCCCCTACGGGACGCCACTTATTAACTGAGAACACTGAAATGCCTATTAAGTATAAAGACGATGTCGTCCACCACAATCGCACTACCGGTAAATTTACTACCGAGAGATTCTTCGTGAAAACACTTCAGACACCTGAACTTATCGAAGAGTATTCTAGATGTAGGACTCCTAAGATTAAAGCAAAGTTCCGTAATGAACTGGTTAAACGAGGATTCACTCAGCAAGCCATTACTGAGTTAAACGCAGCGTAATGAAATTCCGTATAGTATATCGTGAAGAAGATGGTTCTATCTTTCCTTGGCCCTCACGGTATCGAGGAGTTGTGTTATATCCTTATATCATAATGAGACCGAGAAAATTCACTACCATGAGTATTGGTGCTAATACTATGAATAATCAATTGGCACTAGAGACTTTGTTCAGACATGAATTGGAGCATTGTTACCAGATAAAACGATACGGTGTACTTAGATTCTATTTGAGGTATATGTGGATATTTCTCAGGAAAGGTTATCGTAACCATAGTCTAGAATTGGAAGCGTCTGAAGTAGAACGTATAAAGTTAACCCCAATTGAGAGAAAATGGTTAGAACAAGGTTTTGTTGATTTATCTGATTTAGATAGTTGACAAATAACTCATAGTGTAGTATAATAGCGTTCTTAGTAAGAAAGAAGAAATTCCGAAGTAGCTCAGCGGTAGAGCAGTTGACTGTTAATCAATTGGTCGTTGGTTCGATCCCAACCTTCGGAGCCAGAATGCGAGTGTGGCGAAATTGGTAGACGCGCAAGATTTAGGTTCTTGTTGAGAAATCAGTGGAGGTTCAAGTCCTCTCACTCGTACCATTTAAGGATTATATTATGACAACACGTGAAGAAAGTAAAAACGGAACATATCCACTAGATTGGTATGTTAAGTGGGCAGCAACATTATTTATT
>Ga0102889_1000023_pt1 | contig 77604 bp, 90 predicted proteins | sample Colrivmet1551A02_FD_84505 | JGI IMG/M metagenome (GOLD analysis project Ga0102889, IMG submission 84505) | Estuarine microbial communities from the Columbia River estuary - metaG 1551A-02 | ecosystem: Environmental > Aquatic > Marine > Intertidal zone > Estuary | place: USA: Columbia River...
AGGCCTTGACGCGCAAAGGTGCCATTCTGGCCTTTGATCGCGAAAGCCGTGGGTTGATGGTGTTGGACCCAAGTCATGACCGGCTCTTTTTTATCGGGAGCGATGTCTGGTGAGTTTGGCAAAAGATTTGGCGGAATTGCGAGATCCTCCGCCCGCGCCGAGCAGACTTGGCCGCGATTGGGCATGCACAACCCGTGCACCGCGCGTGCACAGGACGTGCACCGAATATTTGAAAAATTTCCTAATGTGACGACGGAATTCGCGCAGCCACACGTTCAAGGTGGGTCATTTGAAAGGCACGACCATGAAATCTTACGCAAAACTTTTCCTCTTGCTTGTCTCGGCTATGTCGGTCGCCGCAATCTTGAGTTCGCAAACTTTGGCGCAGGGTTCTGATCCGAGTGCAGGACGCTCTATTGAGCGCTCAATCAACTGATGCCGCCGCCGCGCAAAAGCTCAGGATCGGTTTTGGCGTAAAGCCTCCCCTCCCACTCGCGGAACGCCAAGACCAGAAAGGCCCGCGCGATTGCACGGGCCTTTTTTGATCATAATTGGAAGCCAACGCATGGGGCTTATCAGTCTTGAACCACAAACCCGCCGTCGATGCGGATAGGGCCTGATGTGTCGATGATGTTGCCCGCAATAAATTGCCCGTCGTCGCCAACAAAGGCGCCTATGATTGATGCATCAATGTCTTCAACGGTCTGTGTATCGGGGACCTGCAACGTGCCCAACAGTGGAGTGTTGAACCGTGGGTAGCGAGTGCCCGTAAACACATCATCTTGAGGCGACATGCTAAAATCTAGTTGACCCTGCAAGCTTTGGCCGCTTTCCGAGACGAAGCTATCAATCATGCCGTCAATATCCGGAGTTTGATCGCTGAAGGTAACTTCAACGTTCATTACGCCACGCACCAATTCAGTTGTTGGCATGGTTTCGCCGCTGACCTCAAAATACCCGACGCCGTTATAGGTCGCGGTGCCAGACAGTTCGCGTACGGCTATCAGCGTTGTCCTGCTTTGCGCATCTTGTGCGTCCCAGAGGCTCAATGCGGTGTTTTGCAAGTCGTCGAAGTTGGGGGGAGGTACGAGTGGCAATTGAGAGCCGCCGCACCCAGCAAGGGCGATCAGCGTTATCGTTGTCAGAGATAGTAGACGCATATTTTTCTCACTCAGCCTTGGGTTGCGGAAACATTTCATGCGCGCCATTCAAGCGCAATCAGTTTCTAGCTTATTGGAACGAGATGCAGTCGCTAAGCAGAGTGGCCTCGTCAGAGCCGTCTGCGCCTGAGCGGAAATAGAGTGAGGCCTCGTCGCCTTTGGTCCACCAGATGTAGCCTGACACATCGTTGGCGGGCGCGTATTTTACGCCAGAGGCTCCTTGGACTTGAACTAAGCCCACTTGCTGTCCTTCAACGCCGATGATGGCGACGTTTTCGCCTGTCTCTAGTGTGGCGTAGACTGTGGGGACGGTGACGCCGTGCTCACAGGTGTATGTTGCGTGGAATATCCCAGAATCTGCGTGGGATGATGTTGCGGTGCATAGCATGAGAGCAATTATCGCAAAGTCGAATGTCCGCATGAAAAAGCCTTACCAAGAAACGAAAAAGGGGCGCAGTGATTTGCGCCCCTAATGTATTAACAAATGGTAAATATTAGCCAACGACTTTTTTGATGGCGTTGTCTACTGCCTCGGTTACTTGGTTGAGGTCATCTTTGGTCGCGATCAGGGGTGGGGCAAACAGCAGTGTGTTGTTGAAGCCGGGCAGCGAGCGGTTGGTTGCCCCGATGATCACGCCTTGCGCCATGCAATCGCCAACGATCTGAGCGACCATTTTCTCTGGCATTGGTTCTTTGGTCTTGCGGTCGAGCACGAGCTCGGCACCTGCGAAGAGGCCGATGCCGCGCACGTCGCCGATGCAGGCGTGCTTGTCCATCAACCCATGCAGGTTGTTCTTGAGGTGCTCGCCCATGCGAGTGGAGTTGCCAAGCAGGTCTTCCTCGATGAGGATTTTCATGTTCTCGATGGCTGCCGCTGGACCGCCTGTGCATCCGCCGAATGTCGAGATGTCGCGGAAGTAGTTCATGTGGCTGCTATCGTCGGTGAATTTGTCGAAGACGTCGTTTGTGGTGACGCAGCAAGAGATCGCCGCATAGCCAGAGGCCACACCTTTTGCCATTGTCACAAAGTCGGGCTGGATATTGTAGTGCTGATAGCCGAACCATGTGCCTGTGCGCCCAAGGCCGCAGACGACCTCGTCGATGTGCAACAGGATTTCGTACTTTTTGCAGAGTGCCTGCACGCCTTCCCAATAGCCGTCGGGTGCGATGATCAAGCCGCCACCAGCAGTGATGGGCTCTAAGCAGATGGCGCCGATGGTGTCGGCCCCTTCGCGCAAGATTACGTCTTCGATGGCTTTGATGGAGGCTGCGGCATAGGCCTCGCCGGTGGAGCCGTCTTGGCTGCGGTATTCAAGGCAGTGTGGAACGGACACGAAGCCGGGTGTATACGGACCGTACTGGCCGCTGCGCTCTTCTTGGCCACCAGCCGAGAGAGTGGCGATTGTGGTGCCGTGGTAATCACGTTCGCGGAACAGGATTTTGTTTTTCTTGCCGCCGTGGAAATTGTGGCTGATCTGGCGGACCATTTTGAAGGCTTTTTCGTTCGCCTCGGAGCCAGAGGACGCATAGTAGACGCGGTCAAGGCCGGGCATTTTGTCGATGAGCATTTCCGAGAAGATCGATGTTGGGATGGTGCCAGCAAGTCCGCCAAAGAAACACATTTTGGTCAGTTGTTCGGCGACCGCATCGGCGATCCGCTTGCGGCCGTAGCCGACGTTGACGGTCCAGACGCCACCAGAGACGGCATCGATATGCTCTTTGCCTTTGATGTCCCAAACGCGCAGGCCTTTGCCCTCGACGATGATGCGCGGGTCCACGCCGTTGGCGTATGGTTTGTGTTGGCTCAGGTGGTGCCAAACGTGCGCGCGGTCGGCTTCAACAATGCCTTGCGGGTCATTGGTATGTGCATTGATATCCATGAAGATCTCCATGTAAAAATATTGAGAGGACGCGTCCGAATCTTGCGGCAGCGTGAAAACCAGACTTGGTTTACTGTGCCTATCTCTTGGCCTTGTTCAATAGGGCCAGAAGGCGTTCACCGTTAGGTCCAAAAATACGTCAATGCCTCATGTATTTATGGTAAACTTCGATGATAACAACTGTAAAAGTGCAATTTTTTGAGGGCGCTGCCGCTCATTTGGCCGCATGGAAGTTCCAGATTTTTATCAAATTCGTTGACGGAATGATTTCAATTTCATTCACTCGGACCGGATCATTCCTGCCCACTCGGCGCATCAATGATGAGAAACACCAGCCAACTTCGCCACTGGTGGAGTTGGTAAACGCTGAAACGTTGATTTGAGGACTTTAACTTCGCAATAATTCATGTTCAGCTTTGATCAGATGAGGCAGGGCGAACCCTGTCCACTAAATTGCCCGAATCTGGGCTTTCAACACGGGAGAGAATGAAATGACGATGAAGACAACTTTGATGGGCGCTGCTGCCGCTGTCGCAATGATGACAGGTGCAACAACAGCGGTCGCTGACAGCCACGAATTGACAGTGGCGTATTTCCTCGAGTGGCCAATGCCATTCGAATTCGCAAAAGTTAACGGCGACTATGAGGCTGCTTTGGGCATGCCAATCAACTGGGTTTCTTTTGACACAGGTACTGCGATGTCCGCCGCTATGGCGTCTGGCGACGTTCACATTTCCGTATCCCAAGGTATCCCGCCATTCGTGGTTGCAGCCTCTGCGGGTCAGGACCTTCAGGTTCTTGACGTTGCGGTTTCTTATGCTGAGAACGACAACTGCGTTGTTGCCTCTGCACTTGAAATCGACGCGACGTCTGCTGCTGAATTGGCTGGCAAAAAGGTTGCTGTGCCACTTGGTACTGCGGCGCACTACGGTTTCTTGCGCCAGATGGATCACTTTGGCGTAGATGTGAGCACGTTGGAAGTTGTGGACATGGCACCAGCTGATGGCGCTGCTGCGATTGCACAGGGCCAAGTTGACATGGCTTGTGGTTGGGGTGGCGCGCTGCGTCGCATGAAAGAGCACGGTAACGTGTTGCTGACTGGCGCAGAAAAAGAAGCGCTGGGCATTCTGGTATTTGATGCGACGACAGCACCTGCATCGTTTGTTGCTGAGAACCCAGAGATTGTTGCAAAGTTCTTGGCTGTGACTGCCAAAGCAAACGCCGCTTGGAATGATGGTTCCATGACTGCAGAAATGCTGCCAGTCATCGCAAAAGACGCGGGTATGGAAGAAGATGCGACAGCTGAAACAATGGCGGGCTTTGTTTTCCCATCCATTGAAGATCAGTTGTCCACAGCTTGGCTTGGCGGAAACGCTGCGACATTCATGAAGGGTGTTGCTGACGTATTCGTTGAGTCTGGTTCGATCCCTTCTTCGAACGAAAGCTATGAATCAAACGTCAACACTGGCCCATTGGCTGCTGCTGGCTCTATGTAATTTAGGTTACACGCGGCGCGGGGTTTATACCGCGCGCCGCACCACAATTTCCTTGAGAGTTTTGCGCACCAGAAATGCCCCGCGAGTGGTAGGATGTCGTATAATTTTCTGGAAAATTATGGGGTAGGGACATGGCCGGACTACAAATCGACAAACTTTCCATGCGTTTTGATCTGCCGAACGGTTCCTCCGTTCAGGCGCTCAAGGATGTATCTATTGATCTGAAGGCAGGCGAGTTGCTTTCTGTTTTGGGGCCATCGGGCTGCGGGAAAACGACACTTTTGAATATTGTCGCAGGGTTTCTTGCGCCGACATCAGGGGCGATCACGCTGAACGAAAAACGCGTCTATGGCCCCGGCCCAGAACGCGGCATGGTTTTTCAGCAGGGCGCGTTGTTCGAATGGATGTCTGTGCGTGAGAACGTGGGCTTTGGGCCGCGCATGAAGGGGATGGCCGAAAAGCCAAAACGCGAGATCGTGGATCACCTTCTCAACGTTGTGGGTCTTCAGGAATTCAAGGAAAAAGCGGTTTACGAGCTGTCTGGCGGGATGCAGCAGCGTGTTGCTTTGGCCCGTTGTCTAGCCAATGAACCTGATGTGATCTTGATGGACGAACCGCTTGGCGCACTGGACGCGTTGACCCGCGAAAAGATGCAAGGTCTGGTTCTGAAGCTATGGAAAGAGACTGGCAAGACGATCATTTTGATCACCCACTCGGTTGAAGAAGCCCTACTGCTTGGTGAACGGTTGATCGTGATGGCCCCGCGTCCGGGCCGTATCCACAAAGAGTATAACCTACCGTTTGCCGAAATGGGCGTGGGCCAAGACTTGCGTGAAGTCAAAAAGCACCCCGATTTTGCGACGACCCGCGAGGAGATTTTGTCGATGATCTGGGACATGGAAGAAGAGATCATGGGAGGGAAAAGCGCATGAACGTCATCTTTGAACTCTGGGGCGAATTGAAGGCCGTACTTTTGACAATCGTGGGCGCGATACCTTATATCGCGGGCTACATTCTTTTGATCCTTGCAACGATGTTTGTGTGGTCGTTCATCAAGCGGATGCTGACCCCGAAACATGACTATAGCTCGTTGAAAACGGTAACGTTTGGTGACGAAAGCTCTGTTGTGTCCAATACCGCAGCCTCTATCATTTCGATTGTGCTGATCTTTGTGCTTTGGGGTGCGTTCACGGGGTCTAAATTACTGCCTGGCTTTATGCACGTTCCTGGCCCGTTTGAGGGCGAAGGGACGTTTACCTATACATCGACGTTGCCGGATGGCACGACTGACGATGCGCAAGTGACCGTTCTGGTGCACCCCGTTGGCGAAGATGTGGCCGATCCTGTCGTTGAGGCTGGCGACGGTTTTGCCAAGAATGACAGTATGACGATTGGATCTTATCGCTCGGCCTTGATCCGTGTTGCGGACAATGATGACACCACGCGTGGTGACGGTGCCGTGATTACTGCAATTGACGGCAAGCCGATTGTCCCAAGCGAGAATGTGAAGATCGATTTTGGTCAGGTTTCGATGACACCAAAAGGCACGCTGAATGTGCAGCCTTCGACGGGCTGGCAAATGGAGCCGATCTGGTTGCCGTCGCCGGAGGCCGTCTGGAAACGTCTGGGCGAGATCGCCACGGATGGCTACCGCAACTCGACATTGGCCGAGCACTTGGGCTTCTCGCTTTTCCGCGTGATCGTGGGCTTTATCCTTGGCTCGATTGTCGGCATTCCGCTGGGCTATGCGATGGGTCTGTCGTCATGGTTCCGTGGTTGGTTTGATCCCATTGTGGAGTTTATGCGCCCCGTGCCGCCGCTTGCCCTGATCCCGCTTGTGATCATTTGGGCGGGGATTGGTGAGGTTGGCAAGATTATCCTGCTATTCCTTGCAGCCCTTTGGATCATGGCGATTGCTGCCCGTTCGGGTGTGTCTGGCGTGCGGATTTCCAAGGTGCATGCGGCCTATAGCTTGGGTGCCTCGAAGTGGCAGATCATGCGCTATGTCATCATCCCGAACTCGCTGCCTGAGATTTTCACAGGTGCGCGTGTGGCGATGGGCGTTTGCTGGGGCACTGTTGTTGCGGCCGAATTGGTTGCGGCGGAAAAGGGGGCAGGCATGATGATCATGGTCGCGTCCAAGTTCCAGTCCACGGACATCGTTTTGATGGGTATCATCCTGATCGGGATCATCGGTTTCAGCATTGATATGCTGATGCGCTGGGTCGAGCGGATTATGGTGCCTTGGAAGGGCAAAGGCTGATCCTGATAAAGGGCAAGCTTCGTTCACATCGAAAAACTGAAGGCGCGCTGCATTGAGTTCTGCGCGCCTTTTGCATTTGTGCTATCATCAAAGCTGCGCATTCATGCGTGACTATTTGAAGGGGCACTGAAATGGGTATTCAAAGTATTCTGGTTATTGTGATTATCGGGGCAATTGCGGGCTGGTTGGCTGGGCAAATCGTCAAAGGGTTCGGCTTTGGCCTGCTGGGGAATATCGTTGTTGGTATCCTCGGCGCCTTTGTGGCGGGGCTGATCTTTCCTGTGATCGGGCTCGGTTTTGGTGGCGGTATCGTCGGCGCCATTATCCACGCGACATTGGGGGCCGTGATCTTGCTGTTCCTGATCAAGCTGGTCAATCGGGCCTAGCACTCAGTTTTCAAGAAACTTGAGGGGGCGGCGCGCGGCTGCCCCCTTTTCCGTTGCGAGGCGGTGGCGGGGCGATTAACACTCACCCTATGGAAGAGTTGAGCGATCTGGCCCTGCTGGGCATCGGTGCGGGTGCACTTGTCATAGTCTACCTGTTGCGCGTGATGTGGGGGCTGCGGGGAGGAAAACCACGGGCGCAGCCCAAGCGACGTGGCCGCAAACCGTCAAAATCCAACATCAGTGTCATTGTGGACGGCTCGAACGTGATGCACTGGGGCGGGGAGCCGTCAGAGATCGTGTTGGCCCGCGTGATCTTGGCGATCATTGCGAAAGGGTATGAGCCTTATGTGATTTTCGACGCCAATGTCGGCTATAAACTGCGTGGAAAATACCTAGACGACGCCCCAATGGCGCAGCTGATCGGCCTGCCTGTCAAGCAAGTGCTTGTCGTCGAAAAGGGCGTGGTTGCAGACGAGCTTATCCTGCAAGTGGCGACCGAAAGGGGCCTTAAGATCGTAAGCAACGACAGGTTCCGCGACTGGTCTGTGACCTACCCGATCGTGCGCAAAAAGGGGCAGATATTGCGGGGGACAGCGAAGGGCGGCGGCGTGCAGTGGCAGGGGATTTGAGGGTTAGCCCTCGGCTCCGAATGCGTCGTCACAACACTCAAAAAAGACGGCTACGATTGGTCGCGAAGTTGCGACGTGTCAGGATGTGGAGTTTTTCGCCCACGGTGAGGATGAGGGTGTGGTCCATTAGGGGCGTCCTTTGACACTTAGCTCTGTAGTTTCGCAGCGAGTATTGGGAGGTCGTGGTGTGATAATAATAAAACGCCAGTCACGCTACCAAGGTCTTTTGCGCTTCGAGTGAACTCAGCGTTAGTCAAAACTGCTGCGTGGTCTAGTCCGTAATAGGTTTTTCCAGCATGGGCTTCTTGGATCGCCTTATTCCCAACAGCACTGCTATACAATTTACATTGAATCCCAATGCTTAAGCCATCTCTTTTTGCGATGACGTCAATGCCCTGATCGCCTCCGCCGCTCGTAGTTTCAGCATCCCAGCCGAAACCAATAAGAGAGTCAGCTACCCATTTTTCGAATTCATGCCCGTCAAAGGGGATATTACTTGAATCGAACCCCTTCTGTAAATCTTGTTCTCTTTGATGGTCGAGTTGTTCTAGGATTAAAGAGTAAGCTTCAGAATGTTCAAATGCATCAGAGTCTAGATCAATGCTGGCTAGGAACTCATCAAGTGCTAAATAAGAATTATCGCCTGTGACTACACCGTAATCATTGCGGACTATTGAGCGATCAAGGTTACGTTTAAGAGCTACCCGATGTTTGTCGATACTATCGATCAGCCTTTCACGTTCTACGAAGCGACGTCGCAGTCGTGATTTTTCGGCATCCTGCTGCTCAAAACGCGCATTTTTCCCGAGAGTGCTAGCGGACAGCTCGTTTTCACGCAGAATGCGATTTCTGCCTTCTTACGAAAAGATATGCAATGATCAAAGGACCGAATAGAATGCCTATTGCACCAGCCGAATAGGCATTGCTTTCGGGTTTAAATAAAACCGCCAAAGCTAAAACCCAAACGAAACACGATGCAATCCATATTCCAATGAAAATAAGAGTATTTTTTATCACGACGAAACCATCAATTATTAAATATCTCAGATTAGTATAGTCAATTTTTTGCCTCACTTAAAAGAGCTACTTCTTCCCGCCCCATCCGCTTTTCCCGCCTCTTTGCCCAGGCCGTCCGCCCGTGCTTCGCCCTGATTTCGCGCTGCTCTCAGACACGGCTTTGTCGACCGCGTATTGTCGCGCGAGGGGGTCGTCGGCGATGGTGAGCTCGACCGCCTCCAAGCGTTTGACTTCGTCGCGTAGGCGGGCGGCTTCTTCGAATTCCAAGTTTTCGGCGGCTTTGCGCATGTCGGTTCGCATGCTTTCAAGGACGGTTTTGATGTTGCCGCCAGCCATGCTCTTGTCAATTTTCGCGGTGACGCGGGATTGGTCGGTGTCGCCTTTGTAGAGGCCTGCGAGGATGTCTTCGACGTTTTTCTTGACAGTTGCGGGTGTGATGCCGTGTTCGACGTTATAGGCGTGTTGTTTTTCGCGCCTGCGGTTGGTTTCGCCGATGGCGCGTTCCATAGAGCCTGTGATCCGATCGGCGTACATGATGACGCGGCCTTCGGCGTTACGGGCGGCGCGGCCGATGGTTTGCACGAGGGAGGTTTCCGAGCGCAGGAAGCCTTCTTTATCAGCATCCAAGATCGCCACGAGACCACATTCGGGGATGTCCAAGCCTTCGCGCAGCAGGTTGATCCCGATGAGGACGTCGAAGGCCCCAAGCCGCAGGTCGCGCAGGATTTCGATCCGCTCAATCGTGTCGATGTCAGAGTGCATGTAGCGCACACGGATGCCCTGTTCGTGCAGGTATTCGGTCAGGTCTTCGGCCATGCGTTTGGTGAGCGTTGTGATGAGCGTGCGCATGCCCATTTCGTTCATCTTGCGTATTTCGTCGAGCACGTCATCGACTTGGGTGCCGACGGGCCTGATCTCGACGGGTGGGTCGAGAAGGCCTGTGGGGCGGATGACTTGTTCGGTGAACACGCCGCCCGTTTGCTCCATTTCCCACGCGGCGGGGGTGGCGGAGACAAAGACGGTTTGCGGGCGCATGGCGTCCCATTCTTCGAACTTGAGCGGGCGGTTATCCATGCAAGATGGCAGGCGGAAGCCGTGTTCAGCCAGCGTCATTTTGCGTCGGAAGTCGCCCTTATACATGCCGCCGATTTGCGGGACGGAGACGTGGCTCTCGTCGGCAAAAACGATGGCATTGTCGGGGATGAATTCGAACAAAGTGGGCGGGGGCTCGCCCGGTGCGCGGCCTGTGAGGTAGCGCGAGTAGTTCTCGATACCGTTGCAGACGCCTGTGGCTTCCAGCATTTCGAGATCAAAGTTGCAGCGTTGCTCAAGCCGCTGTGCCTCTAGGAGTTTGCCCTCGTTCACCAATTGGTCAAGCCGCATTTTCAGCTCTTTTTTGATGCCGATGATCGCTTGTTTCATGGTCGGTTTCGGGGTGACGTAGTGGGAATTCGCGTAGATGCGGACCTTGTCAAAAGTGCCGGTTTTGTGGCCTGTGAGCGGGTCAACCTCGGTGATGCTCTCAAGCTCCTCGCCGAAGAACGACATCGACCAAGCGCGGTCATCAAGGTGGGCGGGCCAGACCTCGAGGTTATCACCGCGCACGCGGAAGCAGCCGCGCTGGAACCCTGCGTCGTTGCGTTTGTATTGTTGGGCCACGAGGTCGGCGATGATCTGGCGTTGGTCGTACATTTGCCCGACGTGGATGTCTTGGGTCATCGCACCGTAGGTCTCGACCGAGCCGATGCCGTAGATGCAGGAGACCGAGGCCACGATGATCACGTCGTCGCGTTCCAGCAGGGCGCGGGTGGCGGAGTGGCGCATGCGGTCGATCTGTTCGTTGATCTGGGATTCCTTCTCGATAAAGGTGTCAGAGCGGGCGACGTAGGCTTCTGGTTGGTAGTAGTCATAGTAGCTGACGAAGTACTCGACGGCGTTTTCGGGGAAAAATCCTTTGAATTCCCCGTAAAGTTGTGCTGCGAGTGTTTTGTTCGGCGCTAAGATGATCGCGGGGCGCTGTGTTTCCTCGATCATTTTGGCCATAGTGAAGGTTTTGCCCGTGCCTGTGGCGCCAAGCAGAACCTGATCACGTTCGCCGTCGCGCAGCCCTTGGGAGAGTTCCTTGATCGCGGTCGGCTGGTCGCCTGCGGGCTCGAATTCGGTGTGCAGGATGAACTGCTTGCCGCCCTCCAGTTTCTCACGGGTCTTCACATCGGGCGCAGCGTTCGCCAGATATTGGATCGGTTCGATCTCGCGTTTGTCGGAGTGGGCGTAGGCCATTGGCGATATCCTTTGGGAGTTGCCCTATAGTTGATGCCTAGGGGCAGATGTTCAAGGGCGGCTGCTGAGAGGAAGTGGCAGGAGAGGGTAGGTTTCCGCATTTGGAAACAGACTGTGTTTCGAATTTTCTCGCTCAGCGCCCGCGTTTCTGGGATGTAAGCGAGAGATTGAAAACTATTTTAATCATTCAGAGGTTATGCCCATGTCAAAGTTATCCAGTATCTCTGCGTTTTTGCTACTTTCAGCATGTGGCGGCACCTCGCTTGGCGGCACTGAAATGGATACGCGGCATGCGTCGAAACTCGCAACCTTTACGCGGCAAGACGAGGCCATTCGTGCAATGAACCCCACAGGCCACTCCAACTTGCCTACTTCTGGAACAGCTGTGTTTGATGGTCGCGCGCTGATCACCGCTGAAACCACCAATGGTGATCTTAGGTATGTGATTGTTGGGGATTCACACATTGATATTAATTTCACCGCATCGTTTGTGTCTGGCAATTTGAACAATATGACGGGCGAACGCACCGACGGTTCAGGTGCCGTGACATATCATACGATCACAGGTTTTACTGAACTTGGCGAAGACGATGTTTCCACGGATTATTCTACCCCTTCTGGCCACGCTGGATTCTTGGGAAGCCATAACTTTGAACTCAATACGCCAGACGGTCTTTTGGATATCGCTGGCGTGCTTCAAGGTCAATATTTTGGAAATGCAGCGAATGCCCCTGCGGGTGAACATGTAATTCGTGGCGTTACCATGGAATCTGTTTTTGACGCCAACGACACGCTGGGCGGGCGCGACGTGCAGACTTCGGTTTTTGTAACAGGCTACGCCGTGCGTTGATTTCGACTCGGCGCTGCTTGACGCCCATTTTCAGCGGCGTAGGGTCCTAATCAAATATAATAGGAGCCTACCTCGATGACTATTGATCTCGTAAAGCTAGACCGTTTGGCCGAAGTGGCTGTCCGTACTGGTGTGAACCTTGGTGAGGGGCAGGAGTTGGTGATTACGGCCCCGATTGAGGCCTTGCCGCTGGTCCGCCGTATTGTAGTGCATGCCTATAAGGCGGGCGCGTCGCTGGTCACACCGATTTTCTCGGATGGCGAGATCACAAAGGCGCGGTATGAGAATGGCGCTGATGCGAGTTTTGATAAAGCGCCTGCTTGGCTGTTTGAGGGCATGGGCGCTGCGTTTAAGTCGGGTGCTACGCGTATGGCGATTACGGGTGATGATCCGATGTTGTTGGCCGAGATGGACCCTGCAAAGGTTGCCCGTGTGGGCAAGGCCACGTCGATTGCCGCCAAGCCTGCGATGAACCCAATTGTCGGCTTTGAGGTGAACTGGAATATCGTGGCCTATCCGACGGCGGGTTGGGCTGCGAAGGTGTTTCCTGATCTGGAAGTCGAGGAGGCGCAGGCCAAGTTGATGGATGCGATTTATGACGCGTCTCGGATTGGCGGCGACGATCCTGTGCAGAACTGGGTCGATCATACGCTGGAGCTAAAGAAGCGGGTGAAGTGGCTAAACGACCAGAAGTTTGATGCCTTGCAATACACAGGTCCGGGAACGGATTTGCGTCTGGGATTGGCCGAGGGGCATATCTGGAAGGGTGGGGCGTCGCCTGCATTGAATGGGATTATCTGCCAGCCAAATATTCCAACAGAAGAAGTGTTCACTTGTCCGCACGCCTATAAAGTGGATGGCACGGTGTCGGCGACCAAACCGCTGGCGCATCAGGGGTCTGTGATCGAGGATATCGCGGTCCGTTTTGAAGCGGGCAAGATTGTGGAGGCGACGGCGTCGAAGGGGCAGGATGTGCTGCGCGCGCTGTTGAAAACCGACGATGGGGCGAGCCGTATTGGTGAGGTGGCCTTGGTGCCGCATTCCAGCCCGATTAGCCAATCTGGCGTGCTGTTTTATAACACTCTGTTTGATGAAAACGCGTCGTGTCACATAGCACTTGGCCAATGCTATGCCGATACGATTGCGGGTGGATCGGAGTTGTCTCCCGAAGAGTTGCAGCAAAAAGGTGGCAACCAGTCACTGATCCATGTGGATTGGATGATGGGATCGGATGCGGTTGATATCGACGGGATCACGCTGACGGGTGACGTGGTGCCTGTGATGCGCGGCGGTGAATGGGCGTTTTGATTTGCGCGTGCGCGGCCATTTCTTCAAGCTTCGGATGAGCCTTTGACACTTTGTACGCTATTTATTTGCAGCAAGAACAAATGGCGCAGCCCGACGGCTGAGAAAATCTTTCGTCGTCATGAGGGCGTCGCAACCCGGTCTGCTGGCACAAACAGTGGGGCGCGTCGGCAGGTCAGCGTTGCGGATGTGCAGTGGGCGGATGTGATTTTCGTGATGGAAGAAAAGCACCTATCGCGGATGCGTTCGGATTTTCGCAGGGATATGGAAAACAAGACCGTCTATGTGCTCGACATTCCCGACGACTACCAATTTATGGATCCAGAACTGATTGAGCTCTTACACGAAGTCGTGACGCCATTGATTGAAACTGCAGGGCTAATTGATTGAAAGATTAGGCGCTCGTTTCACGAAGTGTAGCAGCCACGAGCGCGTTCGCATGACCATGCCCCATCGCGTACTCTGCCTTAAGCCAAGCCACGATCTCCATATGCTTTTTGCCTGATTGGGTGCCAATAAGCGCCTTCCATTCCGCAATCGGGCGGCCATATTTGGCCTCGATGGTGGGGAAGTAAGAGGCGGGGCCTTTGATTGATACAGACATGGTGGGATGCTTTACTTCTCCAAATGCGCCTGATTGCTGCTGACTTCGCGTTGCTGGGGGGCAAGAAAAGAGCGCCGCTCAAGCTTAGATCAAAAAGATTGCTCCCGGTAAACCAAGAACGATAAGGCCCATCGAACCAAATGCGGCAAGCACCCACGATGACCGTTCGTGTTTTTGCATGTCTGAGAGTGATGCGCTTTCTGTAAGTTGAAGCGCCCAGAGATGAAGCTTATGACTAAATGTCCCGCGTTCTTCGTGAAGCTGTAGGATAAACTTTGCGCCACGGCGCTTTGGCAAGAACACGTCTAAGAAAGAAAAGATGGTCGTAAGCAACTTAACCCGAGGCGGTTTCCACCTTGGGAGAGAGAGCGGATTGAAGCCCGAGGCCCATGCAGACAGCATAAGCCATATGATGCCCAAAATTATACAGAGTTCCCAATCAAACTCAATCATTGCCTCTCCAATTTGCGAGAACAGGATAACTTAGCAGGTTTGAGAACGTGGTCGAATATTACTTTTCCAAACGCGCCCGATTGCTGCTGACTTCGCGTTGCAGAGGTTCCAAGCCTGCGGCCATGATCTGGTCGGGGCGGTAGCCTGACAGCGCGGCGGAGGTCAGGGCGGACATGGCTTCGGCGAAAGCGGGGCCTTTTTCGGAGACCATTTTGGTGTTCTCGTCAGCGTCTGTTGGGATCGCGCCCATCATGTCCATCATACGGATCGACATCACGGCGTGTGTGTCCATCATCAGGTTAGTGAAGGAGTTGTTGAGTTTCATCATTTGTTCAGGTGTCATGGCTATTCCTTTCTCGGAAAGCAGTTGTGACGACCCTAGCGCAATGCTGCACTGCAGCATAGGGGGAATTTTACAACATCTTGCACTGCGACGTCATTTTGCCGATAAGGGCTGGACGAAACTGGAGATCACTCATGCGCGCACGAATCTATAAGCCTGCAAGGACTGCTATGTCATCTGGCACCGCAAAAACGCACCTATGGGTTTTGGAGCATGTGGCCGAAAGCGCTCGCTCTGTTGATCCGCTCATGGGCTGGACATCGTCAAGCGATACGCAAGCGCAAGTGAAATTGACGTTTGAAACCAAAGAGGCAGCTATGGATTACGCTGCTGCAAAAGGAATCGACGCGGTCGTTCAGGAGCCCAAAGAACGCAAGCCGATTGTCCGCGCTGGCGGTTATGGCGAGAATTTTGCGACAAACCGACGTGGCGTTTGGACCCACTAAGGGTTTCGAACCTAAAATTTATGCGGTAACAGGCGGCCTGATGGGTCGCCTTTTTCGTAGGCCCGATTTGGAGTTCCCTTATGACGATCACAAAACTTGTTACACATTCTGGTGGTTTCCACGCTGACGAGACCCTTTCGACAGTAATTCTGACGAAGATTTTCCCAGATGCGAAGGTTTTGCGAACCCGTGATCGTGACATGCTGATCCCTGCAGCTGACAAAGTGATTTATGATGTCGGCGGCGACTATAATGCCGAAGCCCAAATTTTTGACCACCACCAGCGCCCTAATCCGCTGCGCGAGGATGGCCAGCCTTATAGCTCGTTTGGCCTGATCTGGGCGCATTATGGCCACGCGTATCTCGCTGCGATGGACGTACCCGCGAGCGATGTTGACGCAATTCATCAGAAGTTTGACACGAATTTTGTGCTGCCGATTGATCTGCTGGATAACGGCGCGATGGAGCCGTCGGTTGCAGGGCCATTGTCGAACATGACGTTTCCTGCGCTTTTGGGGAGCCTGAAGCCGGTATTTGATGACACTTCCCCGACTGCAGATGACGACGCGTTTTTCGCGGCTTTGCTCATTGCGCGGACATTCGTTGAGGCCTCTGTGCGTAACCAAGCCGCAAAAGCGCGCGCATCGGCGATTGTGGCTGATGCGATCACTGCGGCTGGAACGTCGGCGATTTTGGAATTGCCGATGGGGATGCCTTACGGCGCCGTTTTGGATAAATCTGGTGCGGATCACATCATGTTTGTGGTGAACCCGCGCGGTACTGAGTGGATGTTGAACGGGATTAAATTGTCGCAAGACACGTTTGAACAACGCGCCGATTTGCCCGCAGCATGGGCAGGTTTGTCGGACGCGGCTCTTGAAGAGGCGAGCGGCGTGACGGGTGCGAAGTTCTGCCACAACGCCCGTTTCCTAGCTGTGGCTAATTCGCGCGATGCGATTATGGAATTGGCGCGGATTGCCGTCGAAAGCCTTGCAGTCCCCGCGAGTTGATCAACACGTTTTGGACGCTTCCATGCGCGTCTGTCTGCGTGCTATCATCCAGTTCAATTGGTGATTTAGTTAGGCCCTTGCTACCTATGGGCCGCGCAGGGGAGTAAAGATGAAGTTAGCGGCTGGCAATTGGAAGATGAATGGGCTGGGCAGCAACCTTGGCGAGGTTCAACGCCTCATTGCTGCGATTGGTGATCCAAAATGTCAGGTGTTGATTTGTCCGCCTGCGACCTTGATTGACCGGATGAGTATTCTTGCGCTCGATACGCCGCTGCATGTTGGCGGCCAAGATTGTCACGCGAAAACAAGTGGCGCCCATACGGGCGATGTCTCGGCTGCGATGCTGGCGAATGCGGGAGCGAGTTACGTTATTGTTGGCCACTCCGAGCGCCGTGCCGATCATGGCGAGACTGACGCGATTGTGTTGGCGAAAACGCAGGCTGTTTTGGCTGAGGGATTGATCGCGATTGTCTGTGTTGGCGAGACCGAAGCGCAGCGTGACGCGGGCGATACGTTGGCAGTTGTAGGCGCGCAATTGGCGGGATCGCTGCCTAACGGATGCACGGCTGACACCGTTGTTGTCGCCTATGAGCCCGTCTGGGCGATTGGAACGGGGCGCACGCCAACGCTGGAACAAATCGCCGAAGTGCATGCGTTTATGCGTGCGGAGCTTGCCGCGCGGTTTGGCGGTGCGCCGATGACATTGCTCTATGGTGGGTCGGTAAAGCCGTCGAATGCGGAAGAGATTTTTGCGCTGCCCAATGTGGATGGCGCATTGGTTGGTGGTGCGGCGTTGAAGGCGGCTGATTTTGCGCCAATTGTTGCAGCACTGAGCGCAACTGTTTGATGAAAAAATGGCTGGGGCCGCTGGCAAGTTTATAATAATTTCGGCATTACATCGGTGTAATTGCCGCGCCGCGCATTGCGGACATGAGGAGAAGAAACATGACAAGCGTACTTGATCAACTGCGAGAAATGACCGTTGTGGTTGCGGACACTGGCGAAGTCGCCGCCGTAAAGCGCTATGCGCCAGTAGATTGCACGACGAACCCATCACTGGTTTTGGCAGCGTTCAAAGACCCTGCATCCACCGATATGATCGCAGCAGAGATCGCAAAGGGTCGCGCAGCGGGCCTGTCGGCTGATGCATTGACCGAGACATTGACCGTGGCGATTGGTGCGGAATTGACCAAGCTGGTGCCGGGGCGTGTATCGACCGAAGTGGATGCTTGTTTGTCGTTTGACACTGACGCCTCCGTGACCCGCGCGCGTGCGATTATTGCCGATTACGCCGCGCGGGGAATCGATAAGGATCGTATTCTGATTAAGTTGGCCGCCACTTGGGAAGGTATCCGGGCCGCCGAGATTTTGCAGAAAGAGGGCATCGATTGTAACCTGACGCTGCTGTTCTCGATGGCGCAAGCGGTGGCCTGCGCGGATGCAGATGCTTACCTGATTTCGCCATTTGTGGGCCGTATCACCGATTGGTTCAAAAAGGCCGAGGGCAAAGATAGCTACGCGCCAAACGAGGATCCGGGTGTGAAGTCGGTGCGCAGCATTTATGACTATTACAAGTCGAATGGCATCAAGACGATTGTGATGGGCGCGTCGTTCCGCAACGTGGATCAGATCAAGGCGCTGGCTGGCTGTGATAACCTGACAATCGCGCCAAAGTTGCTCGATGAATTGCAAAGCGAAGGTGCGGTTCTGCCGCGCGTTTTGTCGCCTGAAAACGCAAGCGGCGTGGCGGCAGTACATATGGACGAGGCCCGTTTCCGTTGGGCGATGAACAGCGACGCGATGGCCACGGAGAAGCTCGCGGAAGGTATCCGCAACTTTGACGCCGACCATAAGAAATTGATCGCTTTGGTTGCTGAAAAGCTAGCCTAATGCGTTAGACTTGGTGGCGGTCCTGTGATCGCCACCAAGGATTTAGGCCGACCTAATCCACCATATTGCGCCTTGTTATTTTGCTGTTTTGCTCGTGGATGCCTGACGCGGTCAGTGCCTCGATGACCCTTTGGCCTGCGCGATTGCCAGCTGAGGGGTGGTTCAATTTATATTCATCGATACTAAACCCTGGATGACGTCGGATCAGATCCTGCGCGGAGGCGCGGGCGTCTTCGTGTCGCCCAAGGAAATGAAGTGTGGTCGTGCGCGTGCGCAAAGTTGAAAGGTGCCGATCATTCACGCAGAGTGATTTTTCAGCGCAAATCAGCGCGTTGGTAAAGTCTTCCGCGGCAATATAAGCTGTACTGGCAAGGCTGTCGTAGTAATAGCTAAATGGATCGATGGGCGAAAGTTTACGCGCCGTTTGCGTGGCGCGAATGGCCGCAGCGCCATCGTCTTGAAAGGCCATCAAAGCCCCGCGCAAAAGCCAAGACAGGCTTTCGTTTGGATTGACGTCAAGGGCGGCGGAGTAGCGTTTTTCAGCGACGTCCATATTTTTCAAAAGGTTGTTTTGTGCAAACCCGTCAATGGTCAGGCTAAAGCTGCTGCGCGGATCGATATCAAGCGCGCGGGCTGTGCAATCTAGCGCTTTTTGTGTGTCGCCTGCGCGGTCAGTTGTAAAACCTTTGAAGACGCTGAGCACATACCATTTGCCAAGCCACGCATGGACGTCGGGCGATTTTGGCATGCGGGTGCTGGCCTCGATCAGATAATCGCGCGACGAAATAAAATCACGCATCGGACTGCGATGCATGAGCGATACACCTGCGATCACCAGATCATGGTCGGCAACCTGCGGCATCGGGCGGTCACGCACGCACTCGATCGCGCTATTGGCGATTGATTGGCCGATGGATTGGATCACATTGACAAGGCGGCCTTGGAGTTCGTCGGTGAATTGATCCGCGGGGCAAGACAAGTGCCTGTTCCACAGGATTGTCCCGTTGGCCGCATCAACGAACTCGAAGTCCGCGATCATTTCACTGCCTTGGCGGCGCAATGTGCCCGTAACGAGATAGTCAACTTCTAAGGTATTTCGCACCTTGGTGATATTGATCATCTTTTGCGCCATCGCACAGCTAGAGAGGTGCGAAATGACGCTGAGCAAGTTTGAGCGAGATAGCGAGCGGCAGGTTTCTTCGGCGACCCAATCGGCGAGGATTCGCAAGTTGGGATCGTTGCCTAAGACTGCCAAAGGCAAAGCAGTGATCCTTGGGCGAGCATGGCCTTTGGTGCGCTGCGGGGCCAATTGGTAAAGTGCCAAGACTTGGCGGGGGTTTTGGTGGACGCCTGCCACCCAAGAGCAGAATTCACGCGCGGACACGTTCAGGTCATCCAAAAACGGGCCTGCATTTGGGTCGCCGATATAGGTCACATGGACGAGGTCGATTTCGACGTCGCCGTTGGTTATATGAAAGAACCGATCAAAATGGGTCCCAAACAGCTTGCGTAAATCCGACAAGGCGCGACGCAGATTTTGGTGCCCGCTGTCGTAGTCAGCCAAGCCCCAAAGTGTTGTTTGTAGATAGCTCCTGGTGCGTCGCCCAAGTGGGGCGGTCGCCAATAATGCGATCAAGGCACGATGCTTTGCCCCTCTGATTTCGCAGGGTTCACCGCCCGTTACCCTCACAAGGCAAGTCCCGAAGAGGGATATCTCTAGTGTTGCGCCCAAAGTGAAGCCCCCCAGCTTTCATATGACCTTAACACTTCCCGTGAGCGCCTTCCAAGGAAGTTCACAGTTTATTCACGCACGCCCTGTCCGCAGGCTAGCTAAGGTTGTGAGGTAATTTCCTGTGACCGGGGCCGACAGAATGCGAACCGCAAATGCTCATCTCGCCATCGAAGATCTTGTTGATTTTTACAAACGGTGGCCGGACCTCAGGGATATCGCTGTGGATCTACAAAGTGACGCCCAACTGGCACAGGATCAGCAAGCCATACTGGAGTGGATGGTGCTTGTGATTGATAGGGTCGGGCCTGCTGACCTTGAACGAAAATAGGGGAAGATATGTTTGCTGTACAACAAGACCAACGCTGGACACCGATCGATCAAAATCGCTGGTCGCTCCGTGCATATGGCCGTGAAGTTATGCCGGAATCGAGCGGGGGTGCGTTGAGTGCGGATCTCAACCAGTTTGATGAGGACGCATCCCTTCAAGTTAATTGGCGCAATGATGATCCCGTGAATTGGCTGATTGGCGTTTATCAATTGGCAGCAAATTTGTTTCATACTCCGACCAACAGTCGGAGAAATCAATTGGTAGGGAAACACGCTATGAAATCTTTCGGAATTATTGCGGTTACCGCGTTTTTGGGCCTGTCGGCCTGTGGTGGCACCAGTATTGAGTTGCCAGATGGCGGTTCAGTTGGCGGCGTTGACGGCAGGGAAAATGAAGACCAGACTTTTGGGCGCATTTTGAACAATGTGCGCATCGGGAATGGCGCGAGTGCCGTCACCTATGACAGCCGTCTGGATGCGGCGGCTCAGGGCCACGCAGACGATATGGTTGATCGCGGTTATTTTGCTCATAATTCGCCTGAGGGTGATGATGTGCGTGACCGTATTCTTGAGCAGGGCTACATTCCTATCGCTTACGGCGAAAACCTCGCGCGGGGACAACAATCCTAAGCTGGCGCCATTACTGGTTGGGAAAACTCACCGGCCCATGACGCGATGATGAATGCGACGACCCTCGAAGAGTTCGGCCTTGGTATGGCAGGATCGGGGCGCACTACAACTTGGGTTCTTGTGATGGCAACCGAAAGTCAGGCAACCCCATAAAATTTGGTGAGGTGGTAAAAGATCGGCGCGGCGAAAATGACGCTGTCGAGTTGATCGACAAAACCGCCTTGCCCAGGGATCAAGTGTGACCAGTCTTTGACACCACGGTCACGCTTGATCGCTGTGGCAACAATATTGCCGAACATGCCCGTCAAGGAAGCGATGCCTGCCATGGCCATTGCGCCCCAGAGGCCAAATGGTGTGATCCAGCTGAGCAATCCGCCGATCAGCATCGCAGAGATCACGCCGCAAGCGACCCCTTCCCATGTTTTTGGTGACAGGCCTGCTGCGATTTTGGTGCGGCCAAAGCGGCGGCCAAAGAAGTATTCCAACAGATCACCAAGCTGCACGACCATCACGAGGAAGGTCACGAGTAAGATCGCGCGGTCGCCTTGTCCTGCGATGTTGAGGTTCATCAGGGCGGGCACGTGGCTGACGCAGTAGACCGTGATCATCAGGCCCCATTGGGTTTCGGCGACGCGGATCAGGAACCTGTTGGCGTTGCCGCGCAAGGCCGAAACGATGGGTAGCAAGAGGAACGCGTAAACGGGGATGAAGATCGCATAGAGCCCCGACCATTCCATCGCGACAAAGAAATATTGCAGCGGCATGATCACGAAAAACGCAAGCGCGAGTGACAGGTGGTCTGCCTGTGCCTTGGTCGTGAGTGTGAGGAATTCGCGCAGTGCTGCGAAGGATGCAAAAGCGAATAGCACCGTGACCCCGATTTTGCCCGTCAGCATGGCAAGGCCGATGAGGATCACCATGCCCCACCAGCTTTGCACGCGGGTCATGAAGGTTTCGAGAACGGGGTTTTGCGTGTTTGGGTCTTGGCGGGCGCGTAGGACCTCGCCAAAGAACGTGAGGCCGACAAGGATCGCAAAAGCGCCGAGGCTCAGCCAGATGATGTCGATTGTCGTGGTGTTCATGATGCCACCTCTGGTTTGAGGTCAGACAGAGCCTTGGCCGCTCGGGCGAGGAAGTCGTCTTTGCTTTCGCCGTTTTGCACATGCACGGATGCACCAAAGGTGACGGTGCAAATCAAGGGCAGCGGGATGATCTCGCCTTTGGGCATGATGGTGTTGAGGTTGGCGACCCATGTTGGCACCAGATCAACGTCGGGCCGCGCAAGCCCCATGTTATAAAGCCCTGCCTTGAAGGGCAGCAAATCCGCGTCAGTCATGTTGCGGTTGCCTTCGGGGAAGATAATCAGGGATGATCCTTCGTCGAGGGCCGCGAGAATTTTGTCCATCGGCTTGTCGTCCACTTCGGGGCGACGGTCGATGAGAACGCAGTTGAAGACCTCGGGGCCAACAAAAGCGCGCAGCTTGTTTTTCAGCCAGTAATCGGCGGCGGCCACCGGGCGCACGTCGCGTCGCAGGGCGGGGGGCAGCACCGACCAGATCATCGGCATGTCACCGTTGGAGGTATGGTTGGAGTAATAGACCCGCTGTCGCGGAATAGGTTCGATCCCCTGCCAATCGGCCCGCACGGCGGTAATCGCGCGCGCGAAGAGGCGGATAGATTGCCCGACGATACGGGCGGCGAGGGGGCGCAAGATGTTCATGAAACGAACCTTAGCAAAGGTATGAAGATATGGAAGTGAGTAGGATGGGTTTTAACCCATCCCACCATTTGTTTATTGCAGATTAGTCTTTGTCGCTGACGTAGTCGGACAAAAGCTTCTCGTTGCGGGCGTCTTCCAAGCCGCTGGATACGGTCCTCTGAGAGGCGATCGTGAAAGCGGTATTTCACAAAGTTCACCAGCGCGAGGGTTAGCAAGAGGATGCCAATGCCCCAGAAGCCTTTGGTAGAAAGCGGGACCTCGGTTGAGAGGTAGAGCGAGAGGCCAAGCATCCCGTAGGCCACGAGCACTGCTGCGCCGTTAAAGAACATGATGAGGGCGTTGTCTGATTTTGTGTTGGTCATCGTTTTTACTCCGATTGAATAGTTATTTTGTGGATTTGATGCGGTCGAGGACGGATTGGGCGGTGACGCGGGTGGCGTCACCGTAGCCCGCGTCGGCCATACGGTCTGCGATTGAGCCATGGTTTAGGTCCTTATTGATGTCCGACAGAATTTCGCTGTGCTCAAAAGGATCATCTCGGCCAAGCACGCGGCCAATGAGTTCTTCGGCCTCTTCGACGCTGCTTGAATTACTGTGCATTGGTCCCATCCGCATTTGGATATCTTGTTCGCGGCGGACAGCGCGGGCTTGGATAGCACCTTGTTTCAGGTCGATAATGCGGCGGTGGCCTGCCTCGATACTAGAGCGGAGGCGCAGGACCTTTTGCTCTAGACGGCGCAGTGTCTCGGTGCGGATCGTCAGTTCGTTTTCCATTTGTGCGATGGCATTTGCAGCCTCAATCGCCATGTCTTCGTTACCCGCATCGAGTGCTACTTTGGCGCGTTTGGTCAGGTCGTTGACCCTGTTTTGCAGGCCGCTGCGTTGCTGTTCTTCAGAGCGTTGACGCTGGATCAGGCTTGCGAGGGTGGCCTTGGCGGCCTTGAGGTTGCCCTCGGCTTCGCGGATTTTCTGGTCGATCAATTCGATCGCAAAGGCGTCGCGGACCCTGTCTTCTGTACGGGCATTCGCGCCGAGGATGAGTGTACTAAGTGTCTTGAACATCTGTTTCTCCATACGTGAACGTTGTTCATGAACTTGTTATAGAAAGACCAGCCCTGTCCCGCAAGTAAAAAATTGAACAACGTTCATATTTTTACGAAGAACGCGCCAATTGCCTTAAAATAAGGGCGATCATGGTATCGATATTGTCGGTTTGCACGCCCGCATTGGCCTCATCCAGCCCCAAAAGCACGATCCCATGCACGGATGAGAATAGTCCTTTGGTCAAAAGTAGCCGCTGATTCTGGTCCATCGCGGGGAAAATCGCCATAAGCGGGTCGTGGATATAGGTGAAGAGCTGGCTGAGCTCGGTCACATACCATTCGGGGGCCGCTTCCCCTTTGGGCCTGTCGAGATCAAAGAGCGCCCGCCACAGGTTATGATGCTCGGCCGCAAAGGCGTGGTAGGCCTGCGCCATGACAACGAGTTGCTCGACGGGGGCTTGCGGGGCAGTTGCCAGCGAGGCCGCAACTTCGGCACCCAACGCATGAAACGTTCGCGCATTCACGGCCAGAACCAAATCGTTCAGATCGCCAAAGACGTTATAGATTGCCCCCAGCGCACAGCCCGCCTCGGTCGCCAAATCGCGGGCCTTGAGGCCTGAAAGCCCTTCGCGGGCAATCGTCGCCTCTGCGATATTGATCAAATCTTCCCGCAGCGCCTTACGCCGTTCTGCGACCTTACCTGCCATTGCGTGTCTCCCGTTGAACGTGGTTCACTATAGACCAGCAATGGCAAACAAGAAAGTCAGGCTTTCACAGGGGCGCCGCCTGCGAAGTTGTTGACCTCGTGGTAGCTGATAGGCTCGTTTTGCATTTGCAGGTGCAACCCGTCGCCATCATAGGGATGCGCGCGCGCGAGGTCTTCGTCCACATCAATGCCCAGTCCTGCGGCAGTGGGGACGGGGATATAGCCGCCCTCAACGCTTAGGCTGTTCTTGATCAGGGCAAAGTGGAAGTCGGTTTCAATGGTTTCGGCCATCAGGATGTTCGGGATTGATGCTGCCAGTTGAATGTTGGCCGCCCATTCAATCGGGCCTGCATAAAGATGCGGCGCCATCTGCGCGTTATAGGTTTCGGCGATGACAGCGATTTTCTTGGCTTCCCAGATGCCTCCTGCGCGCCCAAGGGCGGGCTGCAAGATTTGCACGCCAGCTTTGAGGGCTGCGACGAATTCGGATTTGGTCGTCAGTCGCTCGCCCGTTGCCACAGGGACACGGACAGCGCTGGTCACAGCCGACATATCGGCATCGGGCGGCGTGGGTTCTTCATACCAGAGCGGCGAGAAGGGCTCCAAAGCTTGGCCGATGCGGATCGCGCCTGCGGTGCTGAACTGCCCGTGGGTGCCAAAAAGTAGGTCCGCCTGATTGCCAACTGCTTCTCGGATCGTTCTGCAAAAGGTGACCGAAGTGTCGATGTCGTGCATCGACGGCATATGTCCGCCACGGATCGTATAGGGGCCAGCGGGGTCGAATTTGACGGCTGTATAGCCTTGCTTGACCAGCGCCACGGCACTTTCGGCCGCCATATCCGCATCGGCCCAAAAGGCAGGCAGCGGGTGGTGTTTGAGCGGATAGAGGTAGGTGTAGGCGCGGATGCGGTCGTTCACGCGTCCGCCAATCATTGCATGCACAGGGCGGTTGCGGTCCTTGCCGACCATATCCCAGCAGGCCATCTCCAAGCCAGACCACGTGCCCATGACCGTCAGGTCAGGGCGTTGGGTGAAGCCTGTCGAATAGACGCGGCGGAACATCAGTTCGATATTCTCGGGATTTTCGCCAGCCATATGCCGCGCAAAGACATCGGTGATAACGGCTTTCATTGCCTCTGGCCCGACGGAGGAGGCGTAGCACTCGCCCCAGCCTACGATGCCTGTATCAGAGGTGACTTTCACCAAGATCCAATAACGGCCACCCCAACCGGGTGCAGGTGGGGCGGTGATGATGATGTCGAGATCGCTGAGTTTCATGGCGGTGGTCCTGCGTGGTTATCGCCCTCACAGTGCCACCGCATGAAATGGATGCAAGGGTTTATCCGACCTCGTTTGTCGTTTCTGTGCGCGGCGGGATCGACTTGCGCACGGGGATAAAGATCAGGACCGCGCCAAAGGTGAGCACGGCCGAGAACAGGAACGGCGCACCGGGGAGATATGCGGGGGCTGACTCGTGAGTGAAGTAGAAGAAAAGCTGCGTCATCAAAAGCGGTGCCATGATCGTGGCCACTGCGTTGATCGAGGTCAGCGCCCCTTGCAATTCGCCTTGCTGGTTGTCGGCGGCAGTGCGCGACATGATCCCTTGCAACGCAGGACCTGCGATAGAGCCGAGAGCGGTGAAAGGTGTCAACGCGAGGGCGATCCAGCCGTTGGTCACAAAGCCGAGCATGATGAAGGCCAGCACATCGACGCTTAGGCCGAGGACCACGGCATTGCGCTCGCCGATTTTGTTGAGGATCGGGCGCATGAGGAGGCCCTGCACAATGGCGATTCCGATCCCAAAAGCGCCAAGCGAGAGCCCGATCATGCCCGGACCCCAGCCGAATTGAAGTTTGCCAAAATAGGCCCAAACGCTGGGATATACGAAAAACGCGAGGCTGATCACGAAGCTGATGATCATAAACCGCCCAAGGTCGGGGAGCTGGGTGATGGATTTGAACGCGCCAAGCGGGTTCGCACGCTTAATGTCAAAAGGCCTGCGAATGCGGTCAGTGACGGTTTCAGGTAGCGCAAAATATCCGAAAATGCCGTTGGCACCTGCCAGAACAGCAGCGGCCCAGAAAGGGGCACGCGTGCCATATTCGGCAAGGATGCCGCCCAACATTGGGCCGATGACAAAACCGATCCCAAAGGCCGCGCCAATGAGGCCAAAGTTCGCGGCCTTATCCTCAGGCTTGGAGATATCGGCCATATAGGCAGAAGCCGTGGACTGCGTCGCGGCGGTGATTCCGCCGATGATGCGGCCAATCACCAAAAGCCAGATCGTGCCAGCCACAGCCATCAATACGTAGTCAAATGACATCACAACAAGGGCGATAAGCAGAACGGGTCTGCGCCCGAACCGATCCGAGATCGAGCCAATCGTCGGCCCGAAGAGGAACTGCATCACCGCAAATATTGTTGCCAACACCCCGCCCCATAGGGCCGCTTGTCCGAGATCACCGCCCTCCAAGCTTTGGATCAAGTCAGGCATCACGGGCATGATGAGGCCGATCCCCATGCTGTCCAAAACGACAGTCAGCAGAATAAAGATCATGGGAAGGCGGCTTTGCATATCGGGCTCCGAATTCTCTATCGGGTGGACTTATGCCGTGCCACTCAGTTTGCAACCCTGCTGAGCAGCAATGCCAGTGCTTTGGGGTCCGACAGGAACGGCGAATGCGACGTTGGTAGGTCGTTGACCGTACTGGCAGGCCAGTCTTCGGTCATGGTGACTTGGAACGCGGGCGGGATCGTGCGGTCGTCGGTGCAGCGGATGTAATGGCGCGGCAGGCTTTGCGTCACCTCAAGCACAGTTTCCTGCGGTGCGATAGGTTGCGGGCACAGGTTGCCCACGGCCCAAGCGGCGCGGGCAGGGTCCACATCGTGATAGAACTTTTCTGCGGCCATAGTCGGATCAATTTCAAAGCTGATCCTGTCGTCGCAAATGCGGATTGCCTCGATGAGGGGTTGGCTCGGTGCAGATTTGCGGCGGTCGCCAAGGGTCATGCCTGCCTTGGGAACGTAAGCGCAGAGGTAGATCAGTTTGTTGATCTTTTCAGGCGCAAGCTCTGCCGCGGCCGTGATCGGATAGCCCGCCATTGAGTGCCCTATGAGCGTAACGGGTGTGTCAATCGCGTTGATGATCGCGCGGGCGTAGCTGTCGAGCGAGACCTCCGCGACAGGCGTCTTGTCCGCACCGTGGCTTGGCAGATCAATGGCGCGGGCGGTGTGGCCCAAGGCCTCCAGCTCGGGGATCAGATCATCCCAGCACCACGCGCCGTGGCACGAGCCGTGGATCAGTAGAAAATCAGACATGACCAGTATTCTCCATAAATTCGGATAGTATTTCGGCATAGCCAATCGGGTCTTCGGCGCAAGGCAGGTGGCCGCAGTGCGACATCACCTTGAACTGTGAGCCGGGGATCAGATCAACGGTTTCGCGCACCAGATCAGCAGGCGTCGCCGCATCTTGGCCGCCCGCGATACCCAACGTGGGGATGCGCAGACCAGAGGTCGGCGTGTAAAAGTCCGTGCCCGCAATCGCTGCACAAACGCCAGTGTACCCGATGGGATTACAGGCCTCGACCATCGCTTTCCGTGGGGCCATGTCAGGAGTGCCGTAAAAGCTACGTCCAAACCAGCGCTGCATGATACTGTCGCTCAACGGGGCCATGCCTTGGGCCAGAACCGCGTCGATACGGTCTTGCCAAAGTTTGGGATTGCCGATTTTGGCGGCAGTGTTGGACAGCACCAAAGCGCGGATCAGGTCGGGGCGTTTTACCGCCAATCCTTGCGCGATCATGCCTCCCACAGAGAGGCCCACAAACATTGCGTCCTTCACATCAAAAGCATCACAAACCGCCTCTGCATCGCTGACCATCTGGCCCATTGTATAGGGTGCGGCGGGTATATCTGACTGCCCATGCCCGCGCAGGTCATAACGGATCAGGCGCAGGCCTTCGGGCAGCAGCGGGATGATCTTTTGCCAAAGGTTCAGCGTTGTTCCAAGCGAGTTGGCAAAGACCACAGTGGGCGCGAGGCGATGGTCCACCCCATCCACACGTGCATGAATTTGCACACCATCTTGGTCTATTTTAGTTTCGCGCATCGTGATTTCCTTAGTCTTAGAAAAGTTCAAGCCGCGCTGAGGGTTTCCCCTGCGCGGCTTTCCCTTGCTGTCCGGTCCTCCGCTTGCGCGGGACGCTGAACAGCCCTCCCGTTGCATATAGAATGCATTTCCCACCCATGAGTCAACTATAAGTATTAACGAGAATTATCTTTGCCCTTGAGCTGCATGTGCGCGATGATTTGCCCGTGATCAGAGGCCAATTTATTATAGGGCGCCTCGGGATGAGAGCCGTCGGTGATGTGGTCGTTGAGGACCGAGAAATACTCCATCTGGCCAAGCCGATCGGCGTTGTCGGGGTGAAAATGCCGCGACATCAGGATTTGGTCGATAGATTCGTAAACGCCACCAAAGGCCGAGGTGAACACCATATCGCGCAGGGATTTACGCACAAAGAGTTTCTCGGCGGAATGCAGGCGCACGCGGTCGATCTTTTCTTGGATGATGTCGTTTTCGGTGTCGGTGTAGCGGTCGCCTTTGTGCGTCGCGTCGTGGCGGCGCATCCATGCATAATTCTTGAATGGCGTTTCGCCAGTGATGATTTCGGAACTGACCGCGTTGTCGCTGTCGTTGAAGTCGCCTAGCACCATGACGGGGTTGCCTGCTTCGAGCTCTTTGAGGATTTCGCGGCGCAAAACCCAAGCCTCGGCCATCCGTCGCAGACCCGCCCGAAGGCTCCCCATTGCGCGGCCAACGGGGTCGTAGTTGACCAAATCGGCAGCAGGCGGGAAGGGCGCACCTTTTGGCCGATCCAGCTCGCCCAATTTCGATTTCAGGTGGCAGTTGAAGACCGTGATGACAGTACGACCAACGGGAATGCGGGCTTTCAACACGGGCCGCGAAAGCCGCCGGATCGTGTAGTGCCCCCCGTCCGATCCGTCGAGATCGCTGAACGGAATATGAAGCGGTTCGGGCAAGTCTTGCAACACTTCCGGTGCACCGATAAAGCCAAAGCGCGACAGGATCGCGACACCTGGACGCCGCTCACCTGGTCCGCCGTCATTGGCGTTGGGCGCAAAGGCAAGGCCCGCATCGCGATAGCTTTCATGCGCCAGTTTGCGAAAGATCGCCTTGCGCGCGTAACGTTTGGAGCGGTCGGGGATATTGGCCGCATTGGCCTCAGCGCCTTCAGCGTCGGCTTCTTCAATCACATCACGCAGGGATTTCTCCGAGAAGATCTCTTGGAAACAGACGATATCGGCGTTCATCTTCAACACTTGGTCGGCAAGCCATGCTTGTTTCCAACTGTGTTCCTCTGGGGTGTAGCTCTCGTATTTCTAGTATTCCTGATCGGCCTCAATCAGGTTTTTGACGTTAAAACTGGCAATCGTAAACTGGGTCATAAAGTTTCCAAGGCGCGGATAAATGTCGCGGGGTCAACGTTGCCGCCTGTGGTCACGGCGATGATCGCGTCGCCCTCGAATTGGTCGGGGTAGAAGAGGGCGGCGGCGAGTGCAGCGGCGCCTCCTGGTTCAACGACGATCTTGAGCCGTTCATAGGCGAGGCCCATCGCCCGCAAGCAATCCTCGTCGGTCACAACCACGCCCGCGCCGCAATGTGCCTGCATGATCGGGAACGTAAGAGCGCCTGGTTGCGGAGTGACGATCGCGTCACAGATCGATCCGCTGACGCTGGGGTTTGAGAGGATTTTTCCCGCGGCAAGCGAGCGCGTCACGTCGTCAAAACCCGCAGGTTCTGCAGGGTGCACCCGCATTTTCGGCGCGTCCTCGACAAGTGCGAGCGCGATACCGGAGGTTAGTCCACCTCCACCGCAGCAGACCACAACATCGGCCTCGGTCACGCCAGCTTCGGCGGCTTGGGCGGCGATTTCTAGGCCCACGGTGCCTTGACCTGCGATCACAAGTGGCTCGTCGTAGGGGCGGATCAGCGTCAGATTGCGTTCCTTGGCGATCCTTTGGCCGATGGCATCGCGGTCCTCATTCGCGCGGTCATAAAGCACGACCTCGGCACCCAAGGCGCGGGTGTTGTTCACTTTAATCTTGGGCGCATCTGAGGGCATCACGATGACAGCTGGGGCGCCATGTTCTTTGGCGGCCAAAGCCACGCCTTGCGCGTGGTTGCCGCTGGAATAGGCGATCACACCGTTCATCAGTTGTTCGTCGGAGAGCATCGAGACCGCCGACCAGCCGCCGCGAAATTTGAACGATCCTGTGTGTTGCAGGCATTCCGCCTTCACCAACACACGCCGCCCTGCGATCTTATCAAGGAACGGCGACGATAGCAGCGGCGTGACCCTTGCATGGCCTTGCAGCCGCAGTGCTGCGGCGCGGATCATCTCAATATTCATCGAGGTCCTCCAACCATTCCGTCAGCGCATCACGTGCGTCTTTTTCGTCCAAGAACGGCACGTGGCCACGGTTCTTGATATCCGCGCGGATCATATCGGGGCGGCGGCGCAGCATCTCGTCGGCGCAAGCCTCGGTCATTAGATCAGAGTTCGCGCCACGGATCAGCGCAAGGGGCAGACCACCAAGTGCGTCGTAAAGCGGCCAAAGATCAGGGGTCGGTTGCTCAAGCCCCTCAAGTACCGCGTCGCGCAATTTAGGATCATAGCGCACGACCAAGCCATCAGCGGTTTGCGCATAATGGGCGCGGACCTCGGCCAGCCAACGGGCGTGCGGAACCCCTTTGAAGTGGACCCAGTTTCGCGCCCGCGCTTGGGCCGCGTCCTCATGATTATCCTCAACGGGGTTCTTGCCGATGTAGTTGGCGATCACGGCCATGCCTTTGGGGTCAATCTCGGGGCCGATGTCGTTGAGAACAACACCCAAAAGCCGATCCTTTGCAGTCGCCGCCAAAAGCATCGCAATCAGACCGCCGCGCGAGGTGCCAAGGATCGCGGCTTGCTCCAGACCCAGATGGTCGAGCAGGGCCAGCGCATCTGCGGCCTCTTGCGGTATGTTGTAGGTTTTGTAATCAGCCCATTCGGATTCACCACGTCCGCGATAATCCATCCGGATTAGGCGCACGGGCAAATGCGGTGCGACATGGTCAAAGTCGCGGGTGTTACGGGTCAGACCCGAAAGCGCCAGCACCGGAATGCCGGTCCCGCTTTCCTCGTAATAAAGCTTGGTTCCGTCGGCGGCGTGAAAGAAAGGCATCAGGTTAAATCCGGAATTGTTTTAAGGTCAGATAAAATGTGGTGCGGGGTGGCATATAGCCTGTCGACGGGATCGCCCGCGCGGTTCACCCATGCGGTTGTAAAGCCGTAGCCAGAGGCGCCCGCTGCATCCCAACCGTTGGACGAGACAAACAGGACGTCGGATTTTGCGCAGCCGAATTCCTGGCCGACCATGTCGTAGACGGTGTCGTGGGGCTTATAGACGCCAACGCTCTCGATCGACAAAACCGCATCAAGGTATTCGGTGATGCCCGCAGAGGTGACAGCGGCGGCCAGCATCTCAGGCGTGCCATTGGACAAGATCGCCGTGCGTGCGCCCGCAGCCTTCAATCGCGCCAACATTGCGGTGACTTCGGGGTAGGCGTCCAATTCCCAATAAAGCGCCAAAAGCCGCTCACGTAGGGCAGGCGATGTCAGCTTTGCAGCTTCAAGCGTCCAATCAAGCCCGTCCTTGGTCACTTGCTCAAAATCGGCATGGCGTCCAGAGACAGCCCGCAGCCACGTATATTCCAACTGCTTGCGCCGCCAATTTGCGGCGACGGCTGGCCAATGGGCGGCGAGTTCGGGGAAATCAGGTTCCGCACTCGCAATCCGCGCCGCAGAGTTCACATCAAAGAGCGTCCCGTAGGCATCAAAAACATAGATGGACTTGAACAAAGTAGCCTCCCATTTTCAGTGATCGCACACTGGCATGCATCGCGCGCGGCGAAAAGGGGCAAAGCGGTTTGCATTTTGGAACGCCTGCGCATAGCGTGCCGCCTTTGTCAGAATTGTCCAAAAGAAAGACTGCAACATGACCCAAGCAAAATCAGGCGATACAATCCGCATCCACTACAAAGGCACCCTGCAATCAGGTGAGGTCTTTGATAGCTCCGAGGGGCGCGATCCGCTTGAGTTCACGCTCGGTTCTGGCATGATTATCTCCGGCCTTGACCAAGCGATCCACGGCATGATTGCAGGCGAAAAGAAGGTTGCGGAAATCCCGTGCCTTGAGGCTTATGGCCCGCTGAACCCTGCCGCCCGTCAGCCTGTGCCGCGCACAGAGTTTCCTGACGACATCCCGATGGAAGTTGGCGTTCAGTTGCAGATGCAAAGCCCAGAAGGCCAAGTGATCCCCGTCAAGATCGTGGAAATCACCGAGACCGAAGTCACGCTCGACGCCAACCACCCGCTCGCAGGCCAAGACCTGACGTTCGATTTCGAAGTGGTCGGTATCGACGCGGCTTAAATCAAAAAAGGGCAGGGGCGCCACATGCCCTTGCCCTTCTTTTGATCAAAAATACCTCGGGGTCTGGGGCTGGCCCCAGCGGCCCGCTTAAAGGTTTTCGGCCTGCGGCATGCCAAGCACATGGTAGCCGCCATCGACGCGGATAATCTCGCCCGTCGTGCAAGCGCCCGCATCAGACGCCAGATAAACGGCAGTGCCGCCCACGGCCTCAAGTGTTGCATTAGACCGCAAGGGCGCGTTTTCGCCCGTGTGCTTATAGGTCTTGCGCGCGCCACCAATGGCAGCACCAGCAAGCGTTTTCATCGGACCGGGAGAGATCGCGTTGACGCGGATACCGTCGGGGCCGAGGTCATTGGCAAGGTAGCGCACGGCACTTTCCAGCGCGGCCTTGGCCACGCCCATGACGTTATAATTTGGCGTGACTTGGTTGGAGCCTTGATAGGTCAGCGTCAGGATCGTGCCGCCGTTTGGCATCAAGGCCATAGCGCGCTTGGACACGTCAATCAGCGAATAACACGAGATGACCATCGAGTTTTTGAAGTTCGCCACGGAAGTATCGGAAATCCGCCCCGTCAGCTCGTTCTTGTCGGAATATGCAATCGCATGCACGACGAAATCTATCGTTTCCCAACGCTCGCCAAGGGCTGCAAATGCCGCACCCATCGACGCGTCGTTGGTCACATCGACATCAACCATAAAGTCGGAACCAACGGAGGCCGCAAGGGGCTCTAACCGCTTGCCAAAGGCCTCGCCCTGAAAGGTAAACGCCAACTCGGCCCCAGCCTCGGCCATCGCTTTTGCGATCCCCCAAGCAATGGAGCGCTCGTTGGCAACCCCCATGATCAAGCCGCGTTTGCCTTGCATAGAAATGGTCATGTGGTGTCCCTCATTGGTTTTTATCTAGGTGAACGGTTTGGGACGTGGCGTCAAGTTTTTGTGAAATTTGAGCGATTAAGGTTTTTCAGGAGGCTTTAACCAAAAGAATATTGCAGCGGCGATGAAGGCCCATAAAAGGTGTAAACCGATAGGACCAATATCGATGTCAACAAAATCACGGGACTGAGCCCACGTCAAAAATAGGACGGGTAACAAGAGAAACGCGAAAACAGACAATGCAGCGGCAAGGCGAGATTGAAAGTCCCGCGAATTCTTGAATACACGTTTGTTTAACTGCTTTGCCAATGGTGCCCCGAATTGAACCCCGGTAAACATGCTGCCAAATACACCAGTAACCAGCAAAAACACGGTTGCGACATCTCCGAGTTGACCGTCGAGATAAGTCAAAACTACGAGGATCACAAAGCCAAGAACAGCGAGCCAGCGTGTTAGCCTCGCGTTCTCAACTTTTTTAATCCACTGGATCACCCAGCAAACTTGCTCAACAACATCGACCCATTGGTCCCGCCAAACCCAAACGAGTTCGTCATGATCGTGTCCAGACCTGCGTTATCGACGCGGGTTGTGGCGATCTCGGCGGGGTCGAGGGCAGGGTCCAAGGTGTCCACGTTGATCGAGGGAGCGATGAAGTCGTTTTGCAGCATCAGCAGGCAATAGACCGCCTCGGAGGCACCTGTCGCCCCTTGGCTGTGCCCCGTCATGGATTTGGTCGAGGACACGGGCGGGGTGGAGCCTTGGCCGAACACGCGGCGGACCGCTTCGATCTCGCCCACGTCACCCACGGGCGTCGATGTGCCATGCGCGTTGATGTAGCTGACCTTGCGGCCTTCGGGCAGGGATTGCAGGGCCAGACGCATCGCGCGCTCGCCGCCTTCACCTGATGGGGCCACCATATCGTGGCCGTCGGACGTCGCGGCAAAGCCTGTGACCTCGGCGTAGATTTTCGCACCGCGGGCTGTCGCGTGCTCAAGGGATTCCAGCACCAACATCGCGCCACCGCCTGCGATGACAAAGCCGTCGCGGTTCGCGTCGAATGCGCGGGACGCCTTCTCTGGGGTGTCGTTATACTTGGACGACATCGCACCCATCGCGTCGAACAGGCAGGATAGCGTCCAGTCGAGTTCTTCTGCGCCGCCCGCGAACATCACGTCTTGCTTGCCCATCATGATCTGCTCGGAGGCAGCCCCAATGCAGTGCAGCGAGGTCGAGCAGGCGGAGGTGATCGAATAGTTGATGCCCTTGATCTTATACTGGGTCGAAAGGTTCGCAGAGATCGTGGAGGACATGCACTTTGGCACGGCGAATGGCCCGATCCGTTTGGTGGCACCTGTGTCTTTGACGATGTTATGCGCGGTGAACATGGCAGAGGTGGAAGGACCACCAGAGCCCGCGATCAAACCTGTGCGCGGGTTGGAAACCGTAGCCTCGTCGAGACCCGCATCGGCAATCGCCTGACCCATCGCGATATAGGCATAAGCGGCACCCGGCCCCATGAAGCGCAGCGCGCGCTTTTCAATGTGCTCGGCGATATCAAGCTTTACAGTGCCCGCGATTTGGGACCGGAATCCATGCTCGGCCATCTCGGGGCTGGCAACGATCCCAGACTTACCCGCCTTGAGTGAGGCCAGAACCTCATCCGCGTTATTTCCGATGGGGGATACAATCCCGAGACCTGTGACAACGACACGACGCATGAGCGCACTCCTGTATTAGTGTTGGTTCTTTGTAGGATGGGGGAGGGCAGAGGTGCAAGCAAGTAGAAGAGAAGTGATCGCGGCGGCGAGAGAGAAATCTCAGATCGGCGCTAAATCAAGCGGGCAAAAAATACGACGCTCATGGAAAAACCGACGGCCGCGATTAACCCGCGCACAAAAGATTTCGGAAGCCTGCGTGCAAGCGGTGCCCCTGCATAGCCACCGATGGTTGATGCGACCATCATGGCAAGCGCGTAATGCCATTCGACAAGCCCACCGATGGCAAACACCAAGACCGAACTTATCGAGAGCACAAACGAAAGACCGTTTTTGAGGCCATTCATCTTGTGGATATGCGTCATGCCCCACAGCGCAAACAGGGCAAGCAAGACAATGCCGAGGCCTCCGTTGAAATAACCGCCATAGATGCTGACAAGTAAAAGCCCGATTGAGCCGTAGGGTGTCACGGCCCCTCCTGCGGCCGCAGCGCGTGCGCGGATCTGGTCGCCGAATAGAAAAGCCAGCGTTGCCCCAAGAAGTAAAAACGGCACGACAACCGAAAAGGCCTTGTTGGAGGAAACCAGCAACAAAACTGATCCGATCAAACCGCCTGCAATCGTGATCGCAATCAGCCGAAGGATAACCTTTTTATCGAAGGTCTTAAGCTCGTCACGAAATCCCAATGCACCGCCAAGATATCCTGGAAAAACCGCGACGGCACTGGTCGCGTTTGCGATTACTGGTGGTACCCCAATAAACACAAGCGCGGGGAAGGTTAGAAATGTCCCGCCCCCCGCAATCGTGTTCAATAATCCAGCACCAAATGCCGCAAGCAAGATGAGTATGAAGTCCAAAATTTAATCCATCTTGTCAGAGGGGCAGGAGGCCAATCAGCGGCATCAGTCGTTCTAGTGCTCAACTCTCGCTCAGCGCGACCTTCATGTTCTTGATCTGGTAGATCACTGCGCCATGCTTGAGCGCGCTCCCGTATTAGTGTTGGTTCTTTGTAGGATAGGTGAGGGCGGAGGTGCAAGTGGGTAGACGTTCTGCGTTAGAGATGATCCGTCTCGCGCTGCGTAATCCGCTCGAGGAGAAGGACAATCGCTTTTTCAGCATAGTCCAAGCGCAACAGGTATTTGCCGCGCGGCACGATGAAGTCAGGCGGCGTGAGGCCCTTGACCGCAAGTGTCTGTGTCAGGTGCGCGCCAGAGATGGGAATGTAGTCGGGATCTTCACCTGACAGGGAGTTGAACCACCTGCCGCCAAACCAACTTGCGCGTTTGGCGGCTTGGAGAGCGGCAGCATAGCGGACCTTCAAAAAGTTATGCAAATCTATTTCGTCATGCGGCATGAGGTCCGCTGCTATGCTCAGCGCAGAAAGCAGCGATGCCGTTCCGCCTACGGCCGCCTCAGACGCGCCCCTGTGGATTTTGGAGGTGTCGCCGACGACTTTGATGGCAGGTTTTGGCAATGAGCTGATCCTGAAGTGAAAAGAGTTTATGCGCTGAAATGAATTCATCGGCGGTAAAATGCCCGCCGATGAAAATGTCCGCCAATGAATTTGACGTCGCTCAACTCTCGCTCAGCGCGACCTTCATGTTCTTGATCCGGTAGATCACTGAGCCATGCATGAGCGCACTCCTGTATTAGTGTTGGTTCTTTGTAGGATGGGGGAGGGGTGGGGTGCAAGTGGGTTGGGTATGATTGCGGCCCAATCTTAAAGTCGCTTAATCTGACAATTCGAATGGGCCAGCACGTCATTATCGTGAAACATTAAGCCACCGTTTGTCATCCGCATCATAATGCCATTGTAGTCCGTTTGCGGCCATTCCGACTTAGGGAAGTCCTCTGCATAGCTGTCCGAAATGGAAGAGAAAACAATCATACCATCAATGTCGTCGATTGATACTTTATCTCCTGCAAATATTGACTGGAAATTGAATGATTTCATTGGCTTTCCTAAAGAGGGTAGCAATCAAGGGTCGGAGATGGCTAACGACAGCAGTGTTACACCGCCGTTAACCCGATCACTCTTAACTCTCGCTCAACGCGACCTTCATGTCCTTGACCATATAGATCACTTCGCCGTCCGCTTCGACGATCCCGTCGGCCACACCCATCGTCAAACGACGCGTTTGGATCGCTTTGGTGAAGTCGATTTTGTAGGTCAGCATTTTGCGATTAGGGCGGACCATGCCTGTCAGTTTCACTTCACCAACGCCAAGCGCATAACCGCGCCCAAGCCAGCCACGCCAGCCCAAGTTAAAGCCCGTCAGTTGCCACAAGCCATCAAGGCCAAGGCAGCCGGGCATGATCGGGTTGCCGGGGAAGTGGCAGTCGAAGAACCAAAGGTCTGGTGTGATATCGAATTCAGCGACGATGTGACCTTTGCCATGCGCGCCACCATCTGCGGACACTTCGGTAATGCGGTCCATCATCAGCATGGGCGGCGCAGGAAGCTGTGCGTTGCCTTCGCCGAAAAGTTCACCACGGGCGCAAGCAAGCAGCCCTTCTTTGTCAAAGCTTGTAGGGTATTGGGACATGGGTGCTGCCTTCATTTTATTTGGTTTCAAACGCCTCAAACCCATTTAACACCGCAGGTTTGCCTTGGGCAAGGGTGCGAAGTTTCCGTTTTCAATTGATATCGCCCCCATTTCCCCCATATGAATAGGTGAAGTAAGAGAGGCCCTATGACAGAGATTGCGATTTCGCGGAGCACGGCATGGTTGGCGGGTGTGGGTTTGCGCCCGACACGGCAGCGGTTGACGCTGGCCTCATTGCTGGTGGGCGATGGGCAAGATCGGCATGTGACGGCAGAGGGTTTATATGATGCGGCCTCGGTTGCGGGCGAGAAAGTATCGCTTGCGACGGTCTATAATACGCTGCGCGCCTTTTGTGATGCTGGGTTGATGCGTGAGATTACGGTTGATGGCTCAAAGAGCTATTTTGACACCAATAAGACCGATCATCCCCATTTCTATTGGGAAGATACCGCTGAGTTGACCGATGCGCCTGCGGATCAGTTGGATATCAGGCGTTTGCCCAATGTGCCTGCGGGGGCGCAGATTGCCTCGGTGGATGTGGTGATTAGGCTGCGCCGAAGCTGAAATGGGCGATGGGTTAAAACCCATCCTACTTGTCGGTGATGGTTAACATTTGATTCATCCGAATCTCGATAGGCTGGTCACATGACCAATTATCGCCGCCTTTTTGTGCCCGGAGGCACCTACTTCTTCACTGTTGCTTTGGCTGATCCGTCGTCGACGTTGCTTGTCGAGCGCGTTGATCTCTTGCGGCACGCGGTTGCCTTATGTCAAAAACAGCGCCCTTTCGAGATTAAGGCTGCTGTGATCCTGCCCTCGGAGTTGCACATGATCTGGACCCTGCCATCAGGCGATGCGGATTTCTCGGCGCGGTGGCGGTCCATCAAGTCTACATTTTCCCGGCATGTACCGCCTGCACCCAATCGCCCGCCAAGCATGATTAAGCGTGCAGAGAAAGGGATTTGGCAGCGCCGGTTTTGGGAGCATATGATCCGCGATCAAGATGATTATGACCTGTATGCGCATTTGATCGCGACGGCACCGCTACGGGCTGGATTAATCCGTGACGGCAGCGACTGGCCGCTGTGTTCCGCCTATAAGCGTAGGATGCGTTTTAACGCATCAATCAGAACCACTGACCAGGTTCCATCAGGCCCAAATCAAGCAATTGCTGCGAATGCCACTCGAACGGCACGGAGTTATGCCAGCGAAACGTCTTAATCTGCGCCGCACTCACAGGGTTCCGCTTTAACGCTTTGGCCGTGCGGAAGGAACAAAGGGCTGCCGTGATCGAATGATGCCATGGGCAGGCATAGGTGTTGTATTCTGGATCGCTAAACGTGTGATCCGCCCTCAGGCGTAGATCCGGCTTCGCTCTGAAAATAGAAATGCGGTCAATGCGGCGCAGTGGCAACGGAATATGCTCCTCAAACCGCCACCGTAACCCGCCAAAAAAGTCGAGTTGCCGCTCTTCGAACTCATTGCCTTTGTCCTTGCGGGCAAGGGCGTAGTATCCTGATTTATCCATATGCGCGTTCTCTAGGGACACAGCATTCGGGGCTTTATCGAGATCGCCTGCATAGAGATCGACCACATAGGTCAGCACGGCATCGCGCCGCTCTTCGGTGTGAAATGCCAACATTTCGCCAATCGCGCGGTGTTCACAGAACGGAAAGAACAGGTATTCAGTGTTGTAGCCGTAGAAGATCCACTGCCCGTGGGCCTTTTCAATCACTGCGTTGACAATGCGGGTAAGTGCATTGCTCTCGCTCATGTCAAAGTTAACCTTATGCACGCTGGGCGGCAAATCTTCGGGGAGTTGGATGTTCGCAACCCCAAACGCAATCACAGAGCGAAATCCACCGTCTGCATAGTGGCGCAGCGTGCTTGCGACTTCGATATCGTCCTCAAGGAAGATAAGAGCAATCGGACCCTTCGCCAATGTGGCGGCACCATTTGATAGAAAGTTGTCGAGGTTGGGGAACAGCATGGGGCGGTATTCACTCTTTCACATCTGGGTCTTATCTCTCAATATTGTGCAAATTGCGTGAATGCCACCTCCATTGCAAGCGGGGGCCATCAGCGCTAAACTCCCAACTTGTCCGAAATTGCCCGCGAATGGTGTTACATGTCCGATCCAAAGAAGCTGTTTATCAAGACCTACGGCTGCCAGATGAACGTCTACGATAGCGAACGCATGGCCGAAGCGCTGGGCGGAAACGGTTATGTGCACACCGATACGCCCGATGACGCCGACATGATCCTGCTCAATACCTGCCACATCCGCGAGAAAGCCGCCGAGAAGGTCTATTCCGATCTAGGCCGCCTCAAGCCATTTAGAGATGCAAACCCGAATGTGAAAATCGGCGTCGCGGGTTGCGTGGCTCAGGCCGAGGGCAGCGAGATCATGCGCCGTGCGCCAATGGTTGATCTGGTTGTTGGGCCGCAATCCTACCACCGTTTGCCCGCGATGGACACGGCGGTGCAAGCGGGCGGCAAGGCGCTGGATACAGATTTTCCAGATGACGATAAATTTCTGGCGCTAAAATCGCGCAGCAAGGCAAAACGCGGGCCGACTGCGTTTCTGACCGTCCAGGAAGGCTGTGACAAGTTTTGCGCATTCTGTGTGGTGCCCTATACGCGCGGGTCCGAGGTTAGCCGCCCCGCTGACCGCGTGATCCGTGAAGCGCAGGAATTGGTCGAGGCAGGCGTGCGCGAAATCACTTTGCTTGGGCAAAACGTCAACGCTTATCATGGCCACAAAAACGGACTTGCGGGTTTGATTTGGGCGCTCAACGAAGTTGATGGGCTGGAACGCGTCCGTTTTACCACCAGCCACCCCAACGATATGGATGATGCGCTGATCGAGGCGCATGCAACCTGTCCAAAGCTGATGCCGTATCTGCACTTGCCTGTGCAATCTGGCTCTGACCGCATTCTAAAGGCGATGAACCGTAAACATACGGCGGAGGGCTACATCAAGCTTATCGAACGCATCCGTGCAGCACGGCCCGATATTTTGCTCTCTGGCGACTTTATCGTTGGTTTCCCGGGTGAAACCGAAGAAGATTTTGAGGCCACAATGGATTTGATCCGTGCGGTTCAATACGGGCAGGCCTATTCGTTTAAATACTCGACGCGCCCCGGAACCCCCGCCGCCGAAAAACCGCAATTGCCAGAAGACGTGATGAGTGACCGTTTGCAGCGATTGCAGGCTTTGCTGACCGATCAACAACGCACCATTCAGCAATCAATGGTTGGCCGTGACGTGAATGTCCTTTTTGAAAAAGAGGGGCGAACAACGGGGCAAATGATTGGAAAGTCGGAGTATTTACACGCTGTATTCGCGGATGCACCTCTTGATGTGCTGGGGCAAATTCGGCGCGTAAGAATCACGCATGCGAGCGCCAATTCCTTGGGTGGCGAAATTCTTTAACCGCAGAGTGCGCTTTTGACTGCTCGGCCTTGGGTTGTTTGGTCTTTCCGGCGACACACCAATCGCTACGTAATAGGCGCAATGTTTCTCAATTAGGCACAATATGTAGTGATTTATGCTTCCAATACAGCCTCAATTTGCTAAGAGTAGGTAGTACAATAGTGGATAGTGTTCCGTAGCGACAATTTTTGCGCGGAATGCAGAACGAGGGATAGAAAAAGTGGCAACAGCATATAGAGATTAAGTTGCGCGCAGTCGCCGGCGGTTTTGTTGCTGGTGCTGTGGCGTTGACGCTGGTCGCAACTGGCGCACAAGCGCAGACGTCGAGTGAAGAATACACAGCAACCATCTGGATCGATCCGGATGGGTGTGAGCACTGGGTTATGGATGATGGCGCTGAAGGCTACATGGACGCACGTCGTACACGTGACGGCGGCGCTGTTTGTCACCGCTCCGAAATCTGTGGTGTCATTCCGTCTGATCAGCTTTTCGTCACTGACGAAGCTTGGATCTCGGACGCTGCGAAATCAGATTTGATGAACTTCTTCCGGTCTGCGAATGCATACGGCTTTCTGATTTACGGGCACACAGACGCGCGTGCCTCTGACGAATACAACATGAGCCTGTCCCAGCGCCGCGCTGATATGGTCGCATCTGTTGCACGGGATTCTGGTGTGCAAGTCGTTGACGTTAAAGGCTTTGGCGAGCGCCAGCCTCGTGCGCAAGGCAACTCTGCAGCAGCACTGCAGCAGAACCGCCGCGTTGAAATTTATTGCATTCGTTAAGGAGCAGATAAGATGACATCTATCAAAATCACTGCGCTGCTCGTTGCTGGTCTGGGTCTTTCGGCTTGTGGCCTTGATCAGGGCATGCGGACAGGCGCTGAGCGTTCATTTGACGGCGGCCGAGACAGCAAGCACCTCAGCCAGCTCGTTGCTGGTGTGTGGATCGACCAAGAAGGTTGTGACCACTGGATCATCGATGACGGCATAGAGGGTTACCTTTCTGCACGTCTGACACCAGATGGCCGTCCAGTTTGCTCTGTCGTTGGCGCACCGAACACAGTTGTTGGTCCGTTCCGTGAAGGGTCTGACATTCCTGACTCGCTTTAACGCGTGGCGGTCGGCACAAAATACAAAAGGCCGTAGTGAAAACTGCGGCCTTTTGCGCTTTTTAGCGGTGCGGTCCTTGCCTCTGACACGTTGGCGGGCCACTTTAAGGGTAAGACTTAAGCCAAAGGAGAATTGATTGGCCGTTGACCTCACTGATGTGTCGGAATCCACCTTGGAGTTTCCAGACAACTTTTTGCTGATCGATCTTTGTGGCGAATATGACCGCAACCTTGCGACGATTGAACAGTCCTACGGCGTCCAAATTTTGCGGCGTGGCAACCAGCTTTCGGTTGTGGGCGACGAAGAGGCCAAGCAAGAGGCGCTGAGTACCCTCAAGACCCTTTACCAACGCCTTGAATCGGGGCGCACGCTTGAAGCCGGCGATATTGATCGCGAACTGCGGATGGGGTCCCAAGCGACGGAATACCCAGCGGGTCCAGTCGATCAAAAGGAACTGTTCAAGGGTGGCGTTGCTGACCGTATTGAAATTAAAACCCGCAAAAAGTTAGTCGAGCCGCGCACCGAAGCACAAAAGGCTTATGTGAAAGCACTTTTTGAGAAAGAACTTTCATTTGGTATCGGTCCTGCGGGGACGGGGAAAACCTATCTCGCGGTCGCTGTTGGCGTGAATATGCTGATTAGCGGCAAGGTCGACAAAATCATCCTGTCGCGCCCTGCTGTTGAAGCGGGAGAGAAGCTTGGCTATCTGCCCGGTGATATGAAGGACAAAGTCGACCCTTATATGCAGCCGCTCTATGATGCGCTGGGCGATTTCCTTCCCGGAAAGCAAGCAGCCAAGATGATGGAAGAAAAGGTGATTGAAATCGCACCTTTGGCCTTTATGCGCGGGCGCACATTGTCGAATGCTTTTGTAGTGTTGGACGAGGCGCAGAATGCCACATCGATGCAGATGAAAATGTTCCTGACCCGCCTTGGTCAAGGGTCGCGGATGGTGATCACTGGTGACCGCACCCAGATCGATTTGCCGCGCGGCGTGTCGTCAGGCCTTTGGGACGCAGAGCGCTTGCTCAAGCACATCCCCAAAATCAGCTTTAGCTATTTCACCTCCAAAGACGTTGTGCGCCACCCGCTGGTCGCTGCTATTATCGAGGCCTACGAGGCAGAGGACGAGCAAAAGCGATGAGTGTTGATTGCATGATCGAAGACAAGCGTTGGGCGGCTGTCGATCTGGAGGGGTTGGCGGATGCTGCGGCTGCGGCGACCTTCGCTCACCTTGGGCTGTCGGGCTATGAAGTGAGCCTGCTGGGCTGCAACGATGCCCGCATTGCTGACCTGAACGCGGATTTTCGCGGCAAACCGACGCCAACGAATGTTTTAAGCTGGCCATCTGACGAGCGTGGCGCGGATCTCGACGGCGGACAACCGCTGCCACCTGACCGCACTGATCCAGAGTTGGGCGATATCGCGATTGCCTATGATACTTGTGCGCAAGAGGCTGAAAGCGCAGGGAAAGCACTGGAAGATCACACAACCCATTTGGTCATTCATGGAATTTTGCATCTTTTGGGCTACGACCACGACCGTGACCAAGACGCCACCCTTATGGAGGGGTTGGAAAAGCAGATACTTGGCAATATGGGGGTAGCTGACCCATATAGGGGAGAGTGATGGCCGGTTTTGGCCAATTGTTATGGATTTAGGTAAGGATAAAATGGGCGACAACAGCGACGGGTACTCTATTGCAGCGCAAAGCGCGCAAGACGACCCCACCGAACAACGTAACCGCGGCTTTATGGGCCGCTTGTTTGATGCGCTTAGCCCATCTGGCAACGCCGGCGAGGAAGGCACCGAGTGGCAAGGCCCGATGATGCCGTCGCCGATGCAGGGGATGCTCAATCTGCGCCGTATGCGCGTCGAAGATGTCTCTATTCCCAAGGCAGATATCGTTGCAGCACCAGTCACAATCACCAAAGAAGAGTTGATTGATCTGTTTCGTGAAATGGGGCTCACCCGCATTCCGATTTATGATGGCACGCTTGATACGCCAATCGGCTCTGCGAACCTCAAAGATTTCGCGCTCAAATATGGGTTTAACGATGGCGCGGTCGATTTCGATCTGCGCGAGATGCTGCGCCCGTTGATGTTTGTTCCGCCCTCGATGCCGCTTGGCGTCTTGCTGCAAAAGATGCAGTCAGAGCGGATTCACATGGCCTTGGTGATCGACGAATACGGCGGCACCGACGGTCTGGTGACCATCGAAGATCTGATCGAACAGGTCGTCGGCGCGATTGAAGACGAGCACGATATTGATGAGGCCAAAAGCTTTACGCGCGAAAGTGAAGGCGTCTATAACGCTTTGGCACGGACATCGCTTGAAGATTTCGAAAACGAAGTTGGCGTTGATCTGACCGCCCACGGTGAGATTGACGAGGAAGAAGTCGACACACTTGGTGGCTTGGTCTTTATGCTGTCGGGCGCAATCCCTGCACGTGGCGAGATTATTTTCCATCCTGATGGTACCGAATTCGAAGTGCTAGATGCTGACCCACGCCGGATTAAGCGCCTGCGCGTGCGGATGCCCGGGTCTCGTGTTGACTAAATTGCGCGCTTTGACGCCCGTGATTTTGGGCGTCATCGCGGCACTCGGCCAAGCTCCGCAAGATTGGTGGTTTGTGACGCTGATCGCGCTCGCGGTTTGGTTGGCTTGGCCCGTAGTATCGGCGAAATCGGCGTTTCGGGCAGGGTGGCTGTTCGGCTTTGGCTACTTCGCGGTCAGCTTACGCTGGATCGTCTCGCCCTTCCTTGTCGAGCCTGATGTGACAGGCTGGATGGCGCCATTTGGTATCTTGTTTATGGCGCTTGGCGGCGGGCTATTCTGGGCCTTGTCGCGTTGGGCGGCTTACCGGATCGCGCCCAATAGCCTGAGTGTCGCAGCCCTCATGCTGATCGGCGCGGAAGTGACGCGCAGCTATATTCTCACAGGTTTCCCTTGGGCGCTTTTGGGGCACATCTGGATTGATACGCCGCTGGCACAACTCGCGGCATTTGGCGGCCCGCACCTATTAACCGCGATCACCGTGGGTCTTGCTTTGGCGCTGACACTCTTGTGGCAGCGGCGCTATGGGGCAGCCCTCGCGCCAGTCCTTGCAGTCATCGCTTGGGTTACTTTAACCCTACCTGCGGCACCGGTTGTTGACGGCCCCATTGTGCGCCTTGTGCAACCCAACGCGCGACAAGTCGAGAAATGGGACCCAGAGCATGCGCAGAAGTTCTTTAACCGCTTGGTCGATTTTACAGCACAAGGAGAGCGCCCTGATCTTGTTGTCTGGCCTGAAACCGCGATCTCTTATCTGCTTGAATATGCAGGCGATGCGCTGGATGAGGCCTCTGACGCTGCACGCGGCGCACCCATCGTACTGGGCATTAACCGCCGCGAAGGGGCGCGTTACTACAACGCACTTGTGACGTTGGAGCGCGGCGCAATCATTTCTTCTGTCTACGACAAAGCTCATATCGTGCCCTTTGGTGAATTCATTCCGGGCGGCGAGTTGCTGCGCAAGGTCGGCATCGACGGCTTTTCGGCAGCACTGGGCAATGCGTTCACACCTGGACCGGGGCCGCGCACGATTGACATCACAGGCATCGGCTATGCACGGCCGTTGATCTGCTACGAGGGGATTTTTGCCGAAGAGATCGGCACAGATGAGCGACCGCGGTTAATGATTTTGGTCACCAATGATGCGTGGTTCGGACCATCTGCGGGGCCAAAACAACATTTGGCGCAAGCCCGCCTACGGGCGATTGAGCAAGGTCTGCCGATGGTGCGCGTCGCCAATACGGGCATCAGTGCGATGATCGACGGCAAGGGGCGGATCACGGCCGAGATCGGCATGAATATGGCCGCATTTATCGACGCGCCCTTGCCTTTGGCACTCCCCGCCACAGTTTACAGCCAGCGCGGCGACTGGCCCATTCTGCTTGTCTTACTTATGACACTGCTGGCCTGTGTCGTTGCGGCACGACGGAAATAGAATTGACCCGACAATGATGAACCCCTAAGCGGGGACAAACGCTGCCACAACGGCTTCCTGACGTGGCGGATTATATGAAATGGAGCACGTCACATGATACGCAAAGACTATGTTTTCACTTCGGAATCTGTTTCCGAAGGCCACCCAGATAAGGTCTGCGACCGAATTTCTGATGCGATTCTCGATGCGTTTTTGACGCAAGAGCCAGAGGCACGTGTTGCCTGCGAAACATTTGCGACGACAAATCAGGTCGTGATTGGTGGCGAAGTTGGGCTGTCCGACAAGGAATTGCTCAAGGATTATATGGGCCGCGTTGAGGGTATCACTCGCGCCTGCATCAAAGACATCGGTTATGAGCAAGACAAGTTTCACCATGAGACGTGTCGTGTGACGAACTTCCTGCACGAACAATCCGCGCATATTGCGATGGGTGTCGATGCCAAGGACGGCAAAGAAGAGGGCGCTGGCGACCAAGGGATCATGTTTGGTTTTGCGACCAACGAGACCGAAGCCCTTATGCCTGCGCCTATTCAATACGCGCACGCGATCCTGAAGCGTTTGGCCGAAGTGCGCAAGGACGGCACAGAGCCCACCCTGCGCCCCGATGCAAAAAGCCAGATTTCTCTGCGCTATGTTGACGGCAAACCTGTTGAAGTCACCTCGATCGTACTGTCGACCCAGCACGCCCATGAGAGCCAGACCAGTGCTGACATCCGTGCGATTGTCGAGCCTTACATTCTCGAAGTTATGCCAGACGGCCTGATCACGCCAAAGACGCAGTGGTGGGTGAACCCGACTGGGACATTTGTGATTGGCGGTCCTGATGGTGATGCTGGCCTGACGGGGCGCAAGATTATTGTGGATACTTACGGCGGTGCAGCCCCACACGGCGGGGGTGCGTTTTCCGGAAAAGACCCAACCAAGGTTGACCGCTCTGCGGCCTATGCTGCGCGCTATTTGGCGAAAAATGTCGTTGCCGCAGGCATCGCTGATAAATGCACGATCCAGCTGTCTTATGCGATTGGCGTGGCGCGGCCTTTGTCGATTTACGCAGATTTGCATGGCGCGGATGACGTTGATCCAGCGGCTGTTGAACGCGCAATTGATCAAGCGATGGATCTGACACCGCGCGGCATCCGTGAACATCTTGGGCTGAACAAACCAATCTATGAACGTACAGCAGCCTACGGTCACTTTGGTCGCGCACCTGAGGCTGACGGCGGATTTAGCTGGGAACGCACCGATCTGGCCGAGGCCCTGCGCCGCGCCGTTTAAGGAGGATGGGTTAAAACCCATCCTACGATATTGCGCCACAAAACAAGAGGTCCGCCATGACTGAGACAAAACATCCAACAGGTGCCCCTTGGCGCAATTTCTACGGACGCTTTCGTGGCAAAACCATTCGCCCCGCCCAGAACGATTACCTTGAGAACGATCTAGACGGGTTGTCGCCCGGATTGGTTGGTTGGGATGTGAACCCCGACCGCAACCACATTGATCTTGAAGCCTATTTCGGCAAACGCGAGATTTGGCTTGAGATCGGCTTTGGTGGTGGTGAGCACCTTGTGCATATGGCCAAGAGCTATCCTGATGTGGGCATTATTGGCTGCGAGCCTTTTGTGAACGGCGTCGCCATGCTTTTGGGTAAAATCCGCAAGGCTGAAGTCACGAACCTTGCCGTGCACCCCGGTGATGCACGCGATATGTTTGATGTATTGCCTGCGGGCACGCTGACCAAAGTGTTCCTGAACTACCCCGATCCTTGGCCGAAAAAGCGCCACCACCGTAGGCGGTTCGTCACGCAAGAGCATTTGCAGCCCTTGTTTGACGTGATGGCGCCGAACGCAGAATTGCGTGTCGCGACGGATATCAAAGATTATGTCCGCCAGTCTTTGGAGGAAATCCCAAAGGCGGGCTTTGAGTGGTTGGCCGAGCGCCCGGATGATTGGCGCACGGCTTGGCCTGATTGGATATCGACCCGCTACGAGCAAAAGGCACTTCGCGAAGGGCGCACGCCCCATTATCTGACGTTCCGCCGCCCGTAACCCGTTTTTGAGTATTTGAGACAAAGCGAGGCGGGGGCGATGGACCCTGTCTCTGTGTTGGTTTATCACGCTTTTGAATTTATGCAGAAGTGAGATCCCCATGTCTGGCCACGGCACCCCTATTCCTATGACCTCCCGCCCTTGTGGCCCGCTGAAGGGCGAGGCCAATGTGCCTGGTGATAAGTCGATCTCGCACCGCTCGTTGATTTTGGGCGCGATGGCTGTTGGTAAGAGCCACATCACGGGACTGTTGTTGGGCGAAGATGTTCTCGATACCGCCAAAGCGATGCGCGCGTTTGGCGCTACGGTCACTGATCACGGTCATGGTGAGTGGACGGTTGAAGGCGTGGGCGTTGGCGGATTTGCCGAGCCTGAGGGTGTGATTGATTGCGGCAACTCTGGCACAGGCGTGCGCCTGATTATGGGCGCTATGGCGACCTCGCCGATTACCGCGACATTCACGGGGGATGCATCCCTTAATGGCCGTCCGATGGGCCGCGTGACTGATCCGCTTGCTCTTTTTGGCACGCAATCCGTGGGCCGTAAGGGCGGTCGCTTGCCGATGACGCTGGTGGGTGCCGCTGATCCTGTGCCTGTCCGCTATGTTGTGCCTGTGCCTTCCGCACAGGTGAAATCGGCTGTGTTGCTGGCGGGTCTTAATGCTCCTGGTCAAACTGTCGTGATTGAGAAAGAAGCAACCCGCGACCACACAGAGCGGATGCTTGCGGGTTTCGGTGCGACAATCACGGTTGAGCAAACCGACGAAGGCCGCGTGATTACGCTGACTGGCCAGCCAGAGTTGAAACCGCAAACGATTGTGGTGCCGCGTGACCCTAGCTCTGCCGCGTTCCCCGTTTGCGCCGCGATCATCACCCCCGGTTCTGATGTTCTGGTCCCCAATATCGGGTTGAACCCCACCCGTGCGGGGCTGTTCACCACGTTGCAAGAAATGGGCGCGGACTTGACGTATGAGAACCTGCGCGAAGAGGGTGGCGAACCTGTGGCCGACCTGCGTGCAAAGTTCTCACCTAATCTCAAAGGGATCGCCGTGCCTCCCGCCCGCGCGGCAAGCATGATCGACGAATATCCTGTGTTGTCTGTTGTGGCGTCCTTTGCGCAAGGCGTGACGGATATGCAGGGCGTTAAGGAGCTGCGCGTAAAGGAATCCGACCGTATCGACGCGATGGCCAAGGGGCTGCGTGCCGCTGGCGTGACCGTGGAAGAGGGCGACGATTGGTGGCGCGTCACGGGCCTTGGTCACGGCAATGTTGCGGGCGGCGTGACCGTTGCTTCCGTGCTTGATCACCGTATTGCGATGGCGTTTATGGTCATGGGTATGGCTTCTCAGAAACCGATGACGGTGGATGACGGCAGCCCGATTGCCACATCCTTCCCGATTTTCGAGAAACTCATGGGTGACTTGGGTGCGCAATTGGTGCGCAACACCGCATGATCTTTACGGTTGCTATCGACGGGCCCGCGGCGGCAGGCAAGGGGACGATCTCCAAGGCTGTAGCCGCGCATTTCGGTTTTGCCCATCTCGATACGGGGCTGCTGTATCGTGCGGTTGGGGCGAAGGTTCTGGCTGGCGCGGACCCGCTGACTGCTGCCAAAACCCTTGATCCAACCGATCTTGAAAACGATGCCCTACGCACCCCCGAAGTGGCGCAAGCGGCTAGCCAAGTCGCTGTGATCGCTGAAGTGCGCAGCGCTTTGGTCGACTTTCAGCGCAGCTTTGCCCAGCGGATCGGTGGCGCGGTTCTGGACGGGCGCGATATCGGTACGGTGATCTGCCCTGCGGCTGATGCCAAGCTTTTCGTGACAGCGTCACCTGAATGCCGTGCGGAACGCAGGTTCAAAGAACTGCAAGGCAAGGGCATGGATGTGAGTGCGCAACAAGTCCTCGCTGATGTGATCGAGCGCGATAAACGTGACAGCGAGCGGGCGACAGCGCCGCTAATCGCCGCCGCAGATGCGCAGCAAATCGACACCTCTGATCTGACAATCGACGAGGCGGTCAATGCCGCCATCGCCTTTGTGCAAAGCCGCCTCGGCTAATTACTGACGCTGCGCCCATGCATGATAGGTTAGGCGGATCGACGAGTATTGGTACGTGATGCTTGGATGCGTGCGCTGGTCTTGCGTGCGGATCATAACCGCAGCGGGCAACGTCCAATGATTGAACGTGCTTGGCGAGGTATGCGGATAGGTTTCCCAATCGCGCAATGCCACCGATCCAAAGCGGCCTTGCCAGTCAGGACGATTGCACAACATCGCATGTGCTATATCCAAAATCGCTATGAATACCTGATCTTATTCCTCGTCATAGCTATCCAGCGCACGCCCATTGGCGAGTTCCTTTTCGTAATACTGCGGATTGCAGGCCTCAAAAATCTGCAAAGCGGTGGCGCGGTCACACTTTGGATGGTGCAAAATCGCTTCGAAAATCTCGACCTCGGCGGCAATACCGTGCACGCAATTAAACTGATGGAGGTCATCAGCAGAGCAATGTGCAATGAATGCAATGATGTCAGTCGGATCATCGCGCAAAACGTCAAGGAGTTCGCTGGATTGTTCCCACGCCGCAATCTGCGCTGTGGAAATGTCTTGGTGTAAGGTCATGGTGGCAGCCTCTGATCTAATGTGAGGACGCTTGTGCATGGCAATCGTGCCGAAATCTGGGCGGGAATATGGAGTTTTGGTAGCTAACTCCAAGGCATCTTAATGATTTGCAAAATTATCTGCTTGGGGAAATCGGGCGCGCCTTACAAATAAGGGGGACAACACTTGCGAGCCCAGCATTTTGCGCCTATACGGCACCTTGTTGAAGCGTCGAGACAGGCGTGAGCATGAGAGTTTGAGCGGGGTCGGTAATTATCGGCCCTGTTATTTCATGTTCTTGAATGTCTGACGTTAGACCAATGGAAACCCAAAGACCGGCGGACACAACCGCTCGGCCCGTATAAAACAAACGATTAGGAAATAGACGCCACATGGCTAATACAATGGAAGAGTTTGAAGCACTCTTAAACGAAAGCTTCGAGATGGACACACCTGCAGAGGGTTCCGTCGTCAAAGGCAAGGTCATCGCTATCGAAGCTGGCCAAGCGATCATCGACGTTGGCTACAAGATGGAAGGCCGCATCGATCTTAAAGAATTTGCAAACCCAGGCGAAGAGCCAGAGTTGAACGTCGGCGATACCGTCGAAGTGTTCCTCCGTCAGGTTGAAAACGCACGCGGCGAAGCTGTGATCTCCCGTGAGATGGCACGCCGTGAAGAAGCATGGGACCGCCTTGAGAAGGCCTATGCAGACGAAATCCGTGTTGACGGTGCGATTTTCGGTCGCGTTAAAGGCGGCTTCACTGTTGATCTGGGCGGCGCAGTTGCGTTCCTTCCAGGCTCCCAAGTTGATGTGCGCCCTGTGCGCGATGCAGGCCCATTGATGGGTCTCAAGCAGCCGTTCCAAATCCTCAAGATGGACCGTCGTCGTGGCAACATCGTTGTGTCCCGTCGTGCAATCCTCGAAGAGTCACGTGCTGAACAGCGCGCTGAAGTTATCGGCGGCCTGACAGAAGGCCAAGAAGTTGACGGCGTCGTCAAGAACATCACCGAATACGGTGCGTTCGTTGACCTGGGCGGCGTTGATGGCTTGCTGCACGTCACAGACATGGCATGGCGCCGTGTGAACCACCCATCCGAGATCCTCACAATCGGTGAGACAATTAAGGTTCAGGTGATCAAGATCAACAAAGAGACTCACCGTATCTCCCTCGGCATGAAGCAGCTTCAGGACGATCCATGGGATGCTGTTGAAGCCAAGTTCGCGCTTGAAACAGTTCACACTGGCCGCGTAACGAACATCACCGACTATGGCGCATTCGTTGAGCTTGAATCTGGCGTTGAAGGTCTGGTTCACGTGTCCGAGATGTCTTGGACAAAGAAAAACGTACACCCAGGCAAGATCGTTTCTACTTCTCAGGAAGTTGAAGTCATGGTTCTGGAAATCGATTCTGCAAAGCGTCGCGTTTCCCTTGGCCTCAAGCAGACACAGCGTAACCCATGGGAAGTCTTCGCTGAGACTAACCCAGAAGGTACCGAAGTTGAAGGTGAAGTTAAGAACATCACTGAATTCGGTCTGTTCGTTGGTCTCGAAGGCGACATCGACGGCATGGTTCACCTGTCCGACCTGACATGGGAAGGCCGTGGCGAAGACGTCATCGGCGATTTCCGCAAGGGCGACATCGTGAAAGCCAAGGTTGCTGAAGTTGACGTTGAGAAAGAGCGTATTTCGCTCTCCATCAAAGCACTCGACAGCGATCCGTTTGCAGATGCAATCGGCGGCGTGAAGCGTGGGTCTGTGATCACTGTTGAAGTGACCAAGATCGAAGATGGCGGCATTGAGGTTATCTACGAAGGCATGACATCGTTCATCCGTCGTTCCGACCTGTCCCGTGATCGCGCAGAGCAGCGTCCAGAACGTTTCGGCGTTGGCGACAAGGTTGACGCACGCGTCACCAACATCGACAGCAAGACACGCAAGCTGGGTCTCTCTATCAAAGCACGCGAAATCGCTGAAGAAAAAGAAGCAGTCGAGCAGTTCGGTTCGTCCGACTCCGGCGCATCTTTGGGCGACATCTTGGGCAAAGCGCTCAAGGGCGACGAATAAGCCACGTTCGCTTAGTTTATAGAAAGGCCCCGCAGAGCAATCTGCGGGGCCTTTTTTGTTGAGCAACAGGTCGTGCGCTGCGATCATTTGCACAATAACGAATCTCATCCCCACGCGTTGCCTTCCCACCGATCCTCGCTTGCCTGCGTTTTCCTAAAGCCGCGTGGTGATGCGCTTTACCTCAGCAAGTTCGCTGTAACGCCCCATGTCAGGTGGCGGGGACATGCCGCGACCTTGGTGCAAGTGGCGAAAACCCGAGCCGTTGCGCGTGGCCTCATGGCGCTCGAACTCGACGTGCGGATCGCTTTGATTGAGAACCACCAGGTGTTTAAAAAACTAGGTTTTGAAGTGCCAAAAGAAGGGGTTCATGCGGGTTTCAATCGGACGACTTATTTCACGATGCGTCAGAAACTCTCTTAGAAATAACGCACTAAAGTCGCGCTGTGATCTGCGCCGAATCGGTTGAGCCAAAATCGCAAACCCTGTGTCTTTTGACGCCGTCGAGATTAACCAGCCCTTATCAAAGGCTTGTAGGGCATCAATATGCACAAAAAACGGCATATTTTACCCCAATACCTTGCACGTCTCTATTTCTTGAATGAAACTTACCCCCTATAGTTCTCAGAAGCCCGGCTGTAAGTCGAGCAATTTGAGCTGAAAACCTTTGGGGGGCTAACACCTATGATCCGGTCGGAACTTATTCAGAAGATCGCGGATGAAAATCCACACCTTTTCCAGCGTGACGTCGAAAATATCGTCAACACTATTTTTGAAGAGATTACTGGCGCGATGGCACAGGGCGACCGTGTTGAACTTCGCGGCTTTGGTGCCTTTTCCGTCAAAAAACGTGACGCACGCTTGGGCCGAAACCCGCGCACGGGCGAAAGTGTTGAGGTTGAACAAAAGCACGTTCCGTTCTTTAAGACTGGTAAGCTTCTACGCGATCGTCTGAACGGAAATTAAGAGGTCCTTCATGAAAACGCTACGTTATGCCTTTTGGGCAATTGTTGCGCTTATCCTGATCCTTGTGGGAATGGCAAATCGCGGCATGGTCACCCTGCGCGCAATGCCAACGGCGTTTAGCGATTTTCTGGGCATTTCCCCAGATATCCAAATGCCGCTCTTCGTTGCGATCTTTATCGGTGTAGGGGTTGGCCTTTTGCTTGGCTTCGTTTGGGAATGGATCCGCGAATACAAAGAACGTGCAGAGGGCCGTGCAAAGGCCCGTGAAGTTGAGACATTGCGCCGCGAGTTGGCGAGTCTCAAGTCCGTGAACGCGCCAAAAGGCGACGATGTTCTGGCTTTGCTGAGCAAATAATGCCTGACAATTTCCGCGTAAAAATTTGCGGCCTCTCCACGCACGAGGGGTTACAGGCTGTTGCTGACACAGGTGCGGCCTACGTTGGATTTGTGTTTTTCCCGAAATCCCCCCGCAACGTCTCGATTGAGCAGGCCCGCGAACTGGCTCTCGCCACCCCAGTTGGCCTCGCCAAAGTGGCATTGGTGGTCGATGCGGATAACGCCTTTCTCGACGCAATCACCGACGCCGTGCCGCTCGACATGCTGCAACTTCACGGCCACGAGAGCCCAGAGCGTGTTTTGGAGATCAAAGCACGCTACGGCTTGCCCGTGATGAAGGCCGTGGGCATCTCCGATGCCTCTGACGTTCCAAACATTGATCTCTACAATGCCGTGGCCGACCAAATCCTGATCGACGCGAAGCCGCCCAAATCCGCGACGCTTCCGGGCGGCAACGGGCTCTCATTCGATTGGACCCTTATCGCCAAACGCCGCTGGCCAAAGCCGTGGATGTTGGCTGGTGGGCTGACGCCCGACAATGTCGCGGAGGCCATCGCACTGACGGGCGCCACCCAAGTCGATGTCTCGTCTGGTGTCGAAGCGGGTGTTGGCATCAAGGACAATGCGAAAATCGCCGCATTTGTCGCGGCAGCATTGGCCGAATAGGCACTAGAATATCCTTTCACTTCGTCGTAGAAATTGCTGCGTATCAAAGGGGACGGATAAAATGGCAGACGATCTTTTCAACAGCTTTATGAATGGCCCCGATGAAAATGGCCGCTTTGGTGATTTTGGCGGGCGTTTTGTCTCCGAAACCCTGATGCCGCTGATCCTAGAGTTGGAAGAGCAATACGAGATCGCCAAGACAGACGACAGCTTCTGGGCCGAGATGCACGACCTCTGGACCCACTACGTTGGCCGTCCGTCGCCGCTTTATTATGCTGAACGCCTGACAGAGCACCTTGGTGGCGCGAAAATCTATATGAAGCGCGACGAGTTGAACCATACTGGTGCGCATAAGATTAACAACGTGTTGGGCCAGATCATTCTTGCCCGCCGCATGGGCAAAACACGCATTATCGCCGAAACAGGCGCAGGGCAGCACGGCGTTGCGACAGCAACAGTCTGCGCCAAATTCGGCCTGCAATGCATCGTTTACATGGGCGCACACGACGTTGAACGCCAAGCGCCAAACGTCTTCCGTATGCGCTTGCTGGGCGCCGAAGTGATCCCCGTGACCTCTGGCCGTGGTACGCTGAAAGACGCGATGAACGACGCCCTGCGCGATTGGGTCACCAACGTGCGCGACACCTTCTATTGCATCGGCACAGTGGCTGGTCCGCACCCATATCCCTCCATGGTCCGCGACTTTCAGGCCATCATCGGCAAAGAAACCCGCGAGCAAATGCAAGCCGCCGAAGGGCGTCTGCCTGACACGCTGATCGCCGCCATCGGTGGTGGCTCGAACGCGATGGGTCTCTTCTTCCCGTTTCTTGATGATGCATCCGTGAACATCATCGGCGTCGAGGCGGGCGGCAAAGGCGTGAACGCCAAGATGGAGCATTGCGCGTCCCTGACTGGCGGCAGACCCGGCGTTCTGCACGGCAACCGCACCTATCTTTTGCAAGACGACGACGGTCAAATCCTCGAAGGTTTCTCAATCTCCGCGGGCCTCGACTATCCAGGCATCGGGCCAGAGCACGCATGGCTGCACGAAATCGGCCGCGCGAAATATGTCTCGATCACCGACGTCGAAGCATTGGAAGCCTTCCAGCTGTCGTGCAAACTCGAAGGGATCATCCCTGCGTTGGAGCCATCCCACGCGCTTGCACACGTGATGAAACTGGCACCCACCCTGCCAAAAGACCACCTTCTGGTCATGAATATGTGCGGACGTGGCGACAAAGATATCTTCACCGTCGCCAAGGCGCTCGGCTTTGATATGGCGGTCTAAACTAACGGTATAGACGCATGCCCCTGTGGTTTAAGCAGGGGCATCTAAACCCTAGGGCAATTTTAGATGGCCCCGCGGCATGGTTCGGTAAGGCATGGGTCACATCATGTTATCTCTCTTACACAAAAGGAACATGTCCATGAAAAATGCATTTAAAGCTTCTATCTTGTTTTTCGGTTTGGCCGCCAATGTGGCCCACGCAGAATCCATCGCAGATCAGGTGATTTCCCAGCTGACGGCGCAGGGTTACGAGCGGATCGAAATCTACAATAGCCCAACTGAAGTACGGGTTGAGGCGACCAAAGGTGGCCGCGTTCTCGAAGTTGTCTATGATGCGGTGACAGGGCAAATCCTTCACCAAGAGGTCTCTAGTGCGGATCAAAGTGATAACGAGCCGAACTCCGACAGTGGCATCGACAACAGCAATGATGACAATGGCAACGACGACGATGTGACGGGCATCGACAACAGCAATGACGACGACCATGAGGACGCGAGCAACTCTGACGATGACCATGAGGACGCGAGCAACTCTGACGACGACCATGAAGATGCGAGCAACTCTGACGACGACCACGAAGATGCCAGCAACTCAAATGATGACCACGAAGATGACAGCAACTCCGATGACGACCACGAAGACGACGACAACAACGATGATGACGACCACGAGGATAACGACAACAGCGATCATGACGACCACGAGGATAACGACAGCAACGATGATTAATCGCTGCAAATACGTTAACAATGTCGCAAAGTTCGTGTAAATGAAAATGTAGCCACGGGCATCGACCCGTGGTTGCGAAACCAGATTTGGACCCTTTCAATGATGAAAGTTCTCACCTTTCTCGGCATCATGGCTCTTGCGCCAATGGCGGCCTCGGCCCAGTCATTCCAAGATAACATTTTGACCCAGCTAACGGAGCAGGGTTTTAATAACTTCACCGTTTCGAAAACGTTGCTCGGACGTGTGCGGGTGACATCCCAAAGCGCAACACTTAAACGCGAATTGGTATTTAATCCAGTGACGGGCGAAATCCTGCGGGACTATTGGGTGGCGCTGTCGAAAGGCGGCGATCAAAGCCCGCGTGTTACGCTGACCGATCCATCAGATAGGGATAGTAACGACAGCGGGGAAAGGCCACGTGTTTCGGATGACAACAACGGTTCAGATGATGAGGGCAATGACGACGCGGCCGAACAGGGAGACAAAAGCGACGACCACGAAGATGACGACCGCGAAGACGACGACCACGAAGATGACGACCACGAAGATGACGACAAATGAATGGCTTGAGGGTTAGGATTGGAGCGTCATAATGATGAAATCAATTCCTCTCATCGTTACCCTAGTTGTAGCCCAAGCGCTTTGCGCTCTGTTTTTTGTGGTAAATATATTTTCGTCCGTCTTAGGTTTCGCGCCGATCAATTGGCAGCTTTCTGAGTTTATCGAATTGGGTGCCGCACTAGGGCTGATCTTGGGTGTGGGTCTGAGTGGTGCGGTGCTTTATCAAACTCTGCGGAGCAATCGCGTTGTCGAAGGACAGCTCAAGGCGGCCTCTGGAGCGTTTATGGAACTCTTGGAGGCGCGATTTGTGGAGTGGGGGCTGACCGCCGCAGAAACGGACGTTGCCCTTTTCGCAATCAAAGGCATGTCTACGGTCGAGATTGCGGGACTGCGCGGCGTCTCGGAAGGGACGATTAAAGCGCAAACCAACGCAATTTACCGCAAAGCAAAAGTTTCGGGCCGCCCGCAACTTCTCAGCCAATTCCTCGATGAACTGGTCGAGATGGACCCACGCTAAGCGCTCTTTTGTAACGCACGATATTTGCGATTCACGCATCTTTTGACAAAATTTTGACACATTTTGGGAAGATTTTTGCGCTCATCTCGCGGAATCAATAATAATATTGCGGGCAGGCTTAATTCTTATATTGGTGCAACATGAATAACCACTCGAATCCCGTCCGTTTGGGATCACTCGCGCTCACCGTTTTGATCGCGATGTCGGGCCAAGTATCGGCGCAAGACACTAACTACGTAACCGAATGCGACAGCTGCGAAGTCATCGAAGACGTAGGCATCGTCTCGGAAATTTTCGAAGGGTCTGTCGAAGAAGGCGGGCTTGCGATTTATCCGTCACAGGCCCCTCAAATGGAGCCCGAATTATACGTCGACCTCCCCGTTTTCGCGTCGGAAAGCGTAGAGGTTGCTGTCCAAGAAGGCGGCCTCGAGGTTTACCCATCGCTGGCGCTGGAAATAGAACCAGCGATTTATGATGACGGCGGTGAAATTGTTATGGCCAGCGTCGAAGGCCCAGTGTTTGCGATGCCAAGCGTCTTGAACCAATCAGAGCGTGACGACACGCAATTTGTCGCAACGCCGATTGAGGGAAACCTGTGCCTGAATAAGCAGACATATGTTTCATTCCTTTGCGCGTGGCAGGGCTTTGAACGTCCGTAATCACACGACGTCATGCGGGGCTGTTTTGGCGCCGCATGACGGCTTAATCGCCGTTCGGTTGAAAGATTTGAGCATTATCTGATCGCGTCAAATACAGCAGATCAAAGTCACTCTCGTTTATCGGCGCAGGGAACAAAATACGCGCCGTATTTGGCCCTGTCTGCTCTACGATCCCAACTTGCGGCTGGTAAACCCCGTCACCAAAATCCTCTGGCGGCAAGTCGGCGTAGGCCATCGGCAGCTCATCCGCGACATAGCCAACACCTAGGTAAATCATTGTGCGGTCCTGCATCGTCACCCGCCCCATTGTACGCTGCGAGCCAGTCAGCTTTTCAAACGTGAACGCGGTGCCGTCGGGCTCAAACACACATTTGAACTGCGCATAAACCGTCAATGTCGCGATCCCGCCCAGTTTAAACGTGCGGCAGTCCCATTCACCCGCAAGCGTCGTGGCCAGTGGGGGCAATGGCGCCCCAGCAAGAGCCTCCTGAAGTTGGTCAACATCCCCCAACGTCCCCGCCGAAAGCGCCTGTAACAACGCCTTACCTGCGCTTGCTTGAAAACCGTCCAACCGCAGTTGTTCTTGTGCCCGCATGGGAGCCTCGTCGGCCTGCACAGCGCCTGCCAGACACATCGCCATTAAGGTGACCCGCATCACAACGCGTCGATCGCATATTGGCGCAAGACGTCGATTGGGACGATTTCCAAGGCACGCACATGGGTGGACAATAACCTTACCTGCGGCGCGCAGCCTTCGTCATGGGCCTGTAAAAAGCGGCTCGCGCATAGGCACCAGCCGTCACCAGCCTTAAGGCCGGCAAACCCAAACGCGGGGTTCGGCGTGCTCAGATCATTGCCAACGTATTTGGAAAACGCCAAGAATTCAGCGGTCATCACAGCGCAAACCGTATGGCTCCCTGCATCTTCAGCGCAGGTGTCACAGGCCCCATTACGGAAATACCCCGTCAATGGCGCCAATGAACAGCTCTGTAATCTGCTGCCTAATACGTTAAATGACGGGTCTTTTTCCACGTTAATCCAGACTTTTAGCTATGGTGCGCATCATCTCGAAATTCTGATCCGACGCGCCTTCTTCTTTAAATAGCTTATCGGCGCTATTCACTGCAATGACCACATCACGCGCGGTATCGATGAAGATATACTGGCCGTAAACGCCCTGCGCATTGAATTCGCCCGCAGACGCACCTTGATGAATCCACCACTGATACCCGTATGCGGGTTTTCCTGTTGCCGTATTGGCCGAGGGCTTTGTCGATGCAGCAAGCCAAGCACGCGGCACGATTTGCTGGCCATTCCATGCCCCGCCATTCGCAATCATCTGACCAAAACGTGCATAGTCGCGGGCGCGCAAGTTCAGCCCTCCAAGGACAAAAGCAACGCCATACCCATCCGACACATAATAGGGATCAGCTTCAAAACCCATCTTGCTAAAGATTTTCTCGGTCAGCAATTCAGGGATTGTGCGCCCCGTGGCACCACGGATCACCATGCCAACCACATGGGTATCAATCGACACATATTGCCAAACGGTTCCCGGCTCAACAAAGCGCTCATCCAGACTTGCGGCGAATGTATCCATTGAACCACCAAGTGCGAGGACGCGGCCCATCTTGTTGATATCGCTGTTAAAATCTAGGTAGTCTTCGTTGAAAACAACGCCCGATGACATCTGTAAAACATCCTTGATCGTCGCTCCGTCATAGGCGCTCCCGATCAACATCGGCACATAATCGGTGACCTGATCGTCAATGCTTTTGATGTCGCCATCTTCAAGGACGATCCCCATCAAGGCCGAGAGAAAGCTTTTCGCCACAGACCAGCTCACCCGCAAATCTTCGGGGGTGGTGCCAAGGAAATAATCCTCATGCACCAAAGTGCCATCTTTGAGAACCACAAGTGCCGTCACATCGCGGTCCACAATCCATTGCGCCACGCCATCAGGCATTGTGGCAGGTGCGCCGATTGGCAGAGGAACCACCGCATCGTTGCCGCGCGGGACAGGGACAGTCGTAAACAGCGTGTCCATGTAGGAGAAATTGTTCACAATCTTCTCGGCTGAGAAAAGCGAGTTCACCGCCAAAAGCTGTTTGACCTGATCCCGCTTCCAAATTCCCGCAACAACGGCTGCGATGGCCAAGGCCAAAACCACCCGCAGACCCCATTTCAAAACTCTACGCATTCTTAGTCCCCTCACAAAATTATAGGAATTTGTGCCACTCCCTGTTGCGTCATTGCAAGGTTAACGTCGGGGCCGTCCACTTGACCCAGCGGCCATGAAAATCGGCACGGCCAAGCATGATCCGATGATCTCCGGGCCAAATCCGCAGGGTCAGCGCCGCGCCATCGCGCAGCTCATCCGCCTCCATCCCGAACCACGCCAAAGGCGCATCAGTCGTGGCCAACGCGCCCGCAGCCTCGATCAGCACCGTGCCTTTCGCCTGCACATCTGCGGGGAAATACTGCCAAGCGACCGTGTGATAAATCAGGTGGCACGTGCCAGCCTCATGGCCCATGCGATCCGCCAACCAATCAATCGCATCGCCGCGATCGACAACCGCATCAAACCCCGCGATCGCGGCCTCGGTGCGGGCTATCCGTTCTGGCTGGTCGGCCCAAAGATAGGCACGCAAGCGAAAGGCATCCTTTGGGTTGCGTGGATTCAACGGGTTCAAATCGACGCCACACCTTGCCGCTATAAGGGGCGTTGTATCAGGCGGCAGCGCACCGTCCCAATCAGGGGTTAACACAACACTTGCATCTGTAGGGCCAAATCTGTGTCCCGCCACGTCCAGCGCAAACTTGTCCCACATGAGGTTCAAACCTGCACTCGCCCCCAGTTCCGAAAGGCGCAGAGGTAGTCCAAACCGCCGCGTCAAAAGGTGACCCACGGCGATCAAAACGGCTGCACGGCGCACTTCATTTGTCTGCGGCGGACTATTCATCCATGCATCAAGAAACGCCTCGTCGCTGACAAAGGTCGCGTAAACCGCCGCCCAAAGCTCATCATCACTTACACCATGTGGCGGATAAAACGCTGCCAATGCATGCCCCTGCAAAACAAGCGCATGAAGACCACCAGCAAGGCGCAAAGAGATCGACTGCCCAGCCCCTGACACATCGCCATCCCAAGCAAAAAAGCGGTCACGCAACGCATTCACGGGCCACGCGCGGCTGGCAAACAACCGACACAACCGGCCCATAAATGGCGATCCCAATGCATCACAATGCCCCGCCTGCACCTCAAATGCATCGGCGATGTGCGCAGGGGTCACTTGAACCGATCTGCGAGCTTTTGCAGCGCCGAGCGGTTATCCTCAGGCGCCACCTCAACCTTTGCCGCTGGCTTCTCAACCTTTGGCTTGGGCGCGGTCGTGCTGGAACGGGCTGGGGTCAGGCGCAGCCCAATCGCATTGAGAAACTTTGGCGCGTCACCCTCAACGAGATAGACAATCCCATCGGCAATCCCGCGCAGCTCATCATCGAGCCACTCAGCATCCGCCTTGGGAAAATCGCGCAGCACAAATCCGGGAACCGCATCCTTATGTCCCGGATGGCCAACGCCCATACGGACACGATCATATTCCGCACCGATATGGGCATGGATCGAGCGCAGGCCATTGTGCCCCGCATGTCCGCCACCCGTTTTGCAGCGGATCTTGGCAGGAGCCAGATCAATCTCGTCGTGAAACACAATGATATCAGCGGGGGTGAGCTTATGAAACCGCATCGCCTCGCCCACGGCTTGCCCTGACAGGTTCATGAATGTTTCAGGCTTAAGCAGGATCACCTTTTCACTGCCCAAGCGGCCCTCTGACACTTGGCCCTGAAACTTTGCACGCCACGGGCCAAACCCATGCGCGGATGCGATTTCATCCAAGGCCATAAAGCCAATGTTATGTCTATTTTGCGCGTATTTCGCGCCAGGATTGCCGAGGCCAACGATAAGTTTCATAGGACTGTTTTAAGTGCTAAATCCCATGGCCGCCAACGAAAAAGGGCGCCCCAAGCGGGACGCCCTCTAAATTCGTATCAATGCGTAGCTTACTCAGCGTCGTCGCCAGTTGTTGGCACTTCGTCTGCTGCAACTTCTGCTTCGTCTTCATCGTCAGCCGACATGACGCGTGGTGCAGAGATAGATGCGATGTTAAAGTCGCGGTCTACAGTCACTTTTGCGCCTTCAGGCAACTTAACGTCGCTGATCGAGATGTGATCACCGATTTCAAGTGCAGCGATGTCGATCTGAATGCTTTCTGGAATATCGCCAGCAAGCACTTCGAGTTCGATTTCGTTACGAATGACGGTCAATGTGCCGCCCTTCTTGATGCCAACGCATGTGTCCTCGTTGAGGAACTCAACAGGGATTTCCAACTTCACGCGGCTTGTGCGCTTCAGGCGCATCAGGTCGATGTGTGTTGGCAGGTCTTTCACAACGTGACGCTCAACTTTACGGCAGATAACGCGAACGTCGTCGTGTCCTTCAATCTTGAGGTTCTGCAAAGTGGACATAAAGCCACCCTTGCGCAGACGTGTCAGAAGGTAGTTGAACGGAATGTTGATTGCGATAGGGTCTTGACCACCACCGTAAACCACACCCGGTACAAGTCCATCACGGCGTGCTTGGCGGGCGGCCCCCTTGCCTGTCCCCGCGCGTACCGTGGCTTCTAGATCTGGAATCTTACCAGCCATTTGTATTCTCCAATAAATAAGGGGCCGTCCTCCAAGGGTGAGCGACCCGGTTAGTAAGCGGTGCTATAGGGGGAAAACGGGGGCTTGGGAAGAGGAAAACCAGCGTAAAACAAGCCAATCCTCAGGTAATTGGCGTTATTCGCGCCGCTTTCAACGCCCCATAATGCCCTGCGCCCGCGATACGGCGCAATTGCGCGCCCTTTGTCAAATTCTGCACCAGAGCCTCAGACATCGCAACCGGCGCCCAACTGTCCGCCTCGCCATGCCAGATTTCAACAGGGGAGGTGACCATTTGCAAGGCCCCCGACCAGTCACCCACGTAGGCGCTGATTGCCTGCACATAGGCCGTTGGGTGATTGACCATGCTATTGCGCAGCCCCGCGCGCAGAGCTTTGCGTACCTCAGGTTCAGACACCAATCGCCGCTCATGTGGCTCCGCTTTTGCAAACAAGCGGTCGAGCATAAAGTCAGGCGCAATCTTGACGACCAAGCCCTGCAAACCCGTCACAAAGCGAAGCAAGCTCGGGAGCCGCTTGGCCATCCGAAACACAGGCTTGCCCGCCATGGCAGGCAGAAAATCTCCAAGGTTCAAAGGGGCCGCTGGAGAAATCAGCGTCACTTTGCCGACCTTATCGGGGCGCGATGCAGCCAGCCGCAACGCCACCATCGCCCCAATCGAAAACCGGATCAAATGCACCGATCCATCTGGGGCGCCAGCAGTCGCGGCATCAAACGGCGCCAAGGGGGCCGCTGCAAACAAATCAGGAGCAGCCACACCCTCGATGCCCAACAACGATGCATCCTCAGGCCCACCTGGCACGCCGTGGCAAAAGTAGATCATGCGCGAAACTCCTGTAACCGTTTGATTTGCTTGCCCGCTGCGTCAAAGTTCTCTGGATCAAGCCAAGCCTCAAACGCGCCTTTACACTCTGGCCAGTCAGCTTTGAGGATCGAAAACCATGCAACATCGCGTTGCCAACCGTCGATAACGGCCGCATTGCGCCACATGCCTTCGCGGGTAAACCCAAGGTTCAAAGCGGCCTGAAACGATTTGGCATTCTGCGCCTGACACCGCCATACCAGCCGCTCATAATCAAACTTTTCCATCCCCAAATACATCAACAAGAATATCGCCTCACGAGCGGCGCGGGTGCCCTGCAATGCGGGCGCAAACCAAATGCTTCCAATCTCGAACGCGCCATCATTTTGAGACACATCGCAGATCGATAACCAGCCCTGCGGCGTGCCTGTCGCATCCAAAACCGCCCAAAACGGCTGATCTTGGCGCGACGATAAATCGGCAATCAACGTTGATAGCTCTTCGGACACATCAAAAGGCCCATAGCGCAAATAGGTAAAGCTCTCGGGCGTGGCCTCAACAAGCGGCCATAATGCAGCAACATGGTTCAAATTTAGCGGAACAAGGCGGCAATAACGCCCTTCAATTTCACCGGCCTCGGGAAACGCCCAATGCGACCTTTCAATGCGCGTACCCAACATTATGCCACCCAATTCTTTTCACAGACAACAAGACGCATTTTGACAGGAACCTCAAGCTGAACAAGGCATCAGCTTTGATACTTGCTTTGGGAACAAATCTGCGCCAGCACTCCGCCATGTCAATTATCAGCGCCCTTATAATCTCTCGCCGTCCTGCCACAGCCTTTGTGGTCGTGGGGCTATTCTGGGGCTGCTTTGCCGCCTTTGTTCCCGTCATCAAAGCGCAGCTGGGGGCCAATGACGCGCTCTTTGGCACATTGCTGCTCGGCTCTGCCACAGGGCTTGTCACCTCCATGTGGCTTGCCCCCAAGGCCGATAAAATCTTCGGCCCACATGCGATGCAATTCGGGATCGCGTTTTTGGCGCTCGCGTGGCTCGTCCCGCCGACCATGACCATTCCGCTGGTGTTTGCCGCCACGATGATGTTCGTCGGCATGGCCTCTGGCCTGCTGGACGTGGTGATGAACGCACGCGTGTCAGAGCTGGAGGGCATCCACAATCGCCCTCTGATGAACGCCAATCACGCTATGTTTTCATTGGCTTACGCGATTTCGGCGACGATCACAGGTCTCGCCCGCGAGGCCCATACCCCAACGCTTTATGTCTTCGCAGGCTTCACCGTTGTCTCGCTCTTGCTCATCCCGTTCATGCGTATGGAGCCAGCCCAAATCGACCCCGATGCCGACACAACTGGGGGCTACCCACTTTGGCCGATCTTGCTGGCGGGGAGCATTGTGCTCGTGGCCTTCATGTCCGAGGCCACGGTCGAGGCATGGTCCGCCCTGCATATCGAACGCACGCTTGGCGGGGGGGCCGCAGAGGGCGCACTTGGCCCTGCGATGCTCGGCTTCACCATGGCTTTCGGGCGGTTCTCGGGGCAGGCGCTCTCGGAACGGATACGCGACCTGCACGTGCTGATCTCGGCGGCGCTCGTCGCGGCAGCAGGGGCCGTGATCGCAGCCCTCGCGCCGTCGCCAATCTTTGCCTATATCGGCTTTGGCACACTGGGCCTTGGCGTGTCGGTCATCGGCCCGCTTGGCCTCGCCATCCTTGGGCGGATCGTCCCCGCACATATGCGCACCGAGGCGATTAGCAAGGCCGCTGTGATCGGGTTCTCAGGCTTCTTCGTCGCTCCCGTTGTGATGGGGCTGGTGTCAGAAAGCTTCGGCCTGCGTGTGGCATTTGGTGGCGTCGCGGCCTTCCTGTTGCTGTCAGTGCCATTGGCCCTGACAATCGCCGAAATGCCGCGGGCGGATGGGAGGGGCTAGGCCCACTCCCCCTCAAACCCTTTGGGAACAAGCAAAATATCGCGGTCCACATCGTGAATGTCGCGCTTGCCGCAAAGGGCCATCGTGGTGTCGAGTTCCTTGTGAATGACTTCCAAGGCCTTGGTCACGCCAGCCTCGCCCATCGCACCCAATCCGTTGACAAAAGCGCGGCCAATGTAGGTGCCTTTTGCGCCCATCGCCATCGCCTTCAATACGTCCTGACCAGAGCGAATACCGCTGTCCATATGGACCTCAACCTTGTCGCCCACGGCATCAAGGATTGCGGGCAACATACGGATTGAAGACAGCGCACCATCCAACTGACGGCCTCCGTGGTTGGACACAATAATCGCATCAGCGCCAAGTTTTGCGGCCATTTTTGCGTCTTCAACGTCCATGATCCCCTTCAGGATCACCTTGCCACCCCACATTTCCATCAGTGTTGCGACGCGCTTCCAATCCAGCGCGTGATCAAAGGCCTCTGCGGTCCAAGAGGCCAGCGACGACGGATCAGACACCCCCGACGCATGGCCCACGATATTGCCGAAAAAGCGACGCTTGGTGCCCAGCATTTGCAGTCCCCAAGACCACTTTGTCGCGAGGTCCGCCATTGAGGCGATGGTGAATTTGGGCGGCGCGGACAGGCCGTTTTTGAGGTCTTTGTGGCGCTGCCCCATGACCTGCAAATCCAGCGTGATCACAATCGCAGAGCAGCCCGCCGCGCGGGCGCGTTCAAACAAGCGGCGCATGAAATCGTCGTCTTTGAGGGTATAGACCTGAAACCAGAACGGTTTGGTCGTGTTCTCGGCCACATCCTCGATCGAGCAGATCGACATGGTTGAAAGCGTGAAGGGCACACCAAATTTTTCGGCAGCTTTGGCCGCCTTGATCTCGCCATCCGCGCATTGCATCCCTGTCAGACCGACAGGGGCCAGCGCGACAGGCATCGCCACATCCTGACCGATCATCTGCGATTTTGTGGTCCGGTTTGTCATGTCGACCGCAACACGTTGCCGCAGGCGGATTTGATCAAAGTCTGACGTGTTCTCGCGGAAGGTCTGTTCCGTCCAGCTACCGCTTTCGGCGTAGTCGTAGAACATCTTTGGCGTGCGGCGTTTATGGAGACGCTTGAGGTCGGCAATAGTGGTGATCACGGGCATGATACGACTTTCCTGCTGAATTGGTATGGATGTTTTACCAATTTAGCAAAGTTCACGCAAGCCGCAAAAATAGAGCCTCCGGCGGGAGTATTTCCGGACATAGAAAATTGGGGCGCTTAGGCGGAGTGTGTGCCGTCGGCTAAGGATTTAACGAAGGCCAGTACGTCAGCGACGCTATCGCCAGCGCCGACGCGTTCCACAATCGCAGAGCCGACAACCGCACCATCGGCAATCGCCGCGATATCGGCAGCGGCCTGTGGTGTCTTGATCCCAAAGCCGACAATCACTGGTAAATCAGTGTGTGATTTGATCCGCGCGACCTCTGGCCCGACATCATTGGCTTGCGCGGATGCGGTCCCAGTGATCCCCGTGACGGAGACGTAATAGACAAAACCTGAGGTGTTGGTCAGCACTTTTGGCAGGCGCTTGTCGTCTGTTGTCGGCGTTGCCAAACGGATGAAATTGATGCCCGCAGCCTGCGCTGGAATGCACAGTTCGGAGTCTTCCTCGGGCGGCAAATCCACGACGATCAGCCCGTCGATGCCTGCTTCTTTGGCATCGACAAGAAACTTATCTACGCCGCGCGAATAGATCGGGTTGTAATAGCCCATCAGCACAATCGGGGTCGTGTCATCAACTTTGCGGAATTCACGCGCATATTGCAGCGTCTTCTCTAAGCTCTGACCCGCAGCCAAGGCGCGCTGCCCTGCAAGCTGGATCGTGATCCCGTCCGCCATCGGATCAGTGAAGGGGATGCCGAGTTCGATGATGTCCACACCAGCGGCAGGCAGGCCCATCACGATCTCAAGACCTTTGTCATAATTCGGATCGCCCGCCATCACATAGGTCACAAAGGCTTTTTTGCCCTTAGCTTTCAGGTCTGCGAATTTGGCGTCGATGCGGCTCATGGTCGTCCCCTTGGAAAATGTCACCGCAGGTTTGCGTCAAAGGGGGATGAAAGGCAATCCCAATCAGGATGCGCAATACTGCAAACCGCGCCGTAACCGCAGCATTTATACAGTTCGGCTTGCAGCAGAGCATTTCTGACCATAGAAGCGCATCCAAGCAAATAGGAGAGTGCGTCATGGGTTTCAAAATGGGTATCGTGGGTCTGCCAAACGTAGGCAAATCGACATTGTTCAACGCGCTGACGAAAACAGCAGCCGCACAGGCCGCGAACTTTCCGTTCTGCACGATTGAACCCAACGTGGGCGACGTCGGTGTTCCCGACGCGCGCCTTGATAAATTGGCCGCGATTGCGGGTTCCAAGAACATCATCCCGACGCGTATGACCTTCGTTGATATCGCGGGCCTCGTTAAGGGCGCATCTAAGGGCGAAGGCCTCGGCAACCAGTTCCTCGCAAACATCCGCGAATGTGACGCGATCGCCCATGTGGTCCGCTGCTTTGAAGACGACGACATCACCCACGTCGAAGGCCGCGTTGACCCTGTGACAGACGCCGAAGTCATCGAGACCGAACTGATGCTCGCCGACATGGAATCCATCGAGAAGCGCTTGCAAGGTTTGGGCCGCAAGGTCCGCAGCGGCGACAAAGAAGCCGCCGACCAAGAGCGCCTTTTAAAAGCAGCACTCGCCGCCCTCAACGAAGGCCAGCCCGCGCGCACGATCAAAGTCGATCCTGACGACATGAAGCAGTGGAAAATGCTGCAAATGCTGACATCCAAGCCAGTTCTGTATGTTTGCAACGTCGAAGAAGAAAGCGCAGGCAAAGGCAACGCACAGTCCGATGCCGTCGGCGTCATGGCCGCCGCACAAGGCAACTCCCACGTCGTGATCTCTGCCCGTATCGAGGAAGAAATTAGCCAATTAGAGCCCGAAGAAGCAGAAATGTTCCTTGGCGAAATGGGCCTAGAGGAAGCAGGCCTCGACCGCCTGATCCGTGCAGGCTACGAACTTCTCCACCTGCAAACCTATTTCACCGTCGGCCCAAAAGAGGCCCGCGCTTGGACCATCAAAGCAGGCACATCCGCCCCCCAAGCCGCAGGCGTGATCCACGGAGATTTCGAGCGTGGCTTCATCCGCGCAGAAACCATCGGTTACAACGACTTCGTGACGCTTGGCGGCGAACAGGGTGCCAAAGAAGCAGGTAAAATGAAGGCCGAAGGCAAAACATACATCGTCAAAGACGGCGACGTGATGCACTTCTTGTTTAATACTTAAGACAAACTTCACTGCGGAGTAGAATTTGGAAATTAGGGTTCACCTGATTCCAGACGATTTTCACCTCACCCATGTCGGTGAGTTGCACGATGGGAACTATTTCTGGATTGATAACCAACTTGCTTCCGACGGCAACGATACGCATGATTTTATTGCGGTCTATATTTGTGATCGCAAAGGCAATTTGATTGATAGCAAAATTATTGATCGGGGCCTGCGGTCAAATAGCGATCAACTCCCGCTCAAAGAGGTCATTGATCGCGAGAGCAAAAGGACTGGCGTAAAGCGCCGAACATCTTTTTGGGCCTTTCCATTTTCAGTCGCGGCATTTGGCCTTACATTTGGACTTGTGGTGCGAGATCGACAAGCGGGTGAGCTTGACGGCTACCAAGCAGTTGATGTGTTGCCTGGGTATACTCTGATGTTCTATCCGCCTTGGTCAGACGGGCTTTATGATACATAGTGGATGACCAAGACCGCCACCATTCGCCGATCAACATCATATTAGGACCACCCAATGCCCCTCACAATCCTCGCCCTCATCAACGTCACCCCAGGCTGTGAAGCGAAACTCATCGCTTCCCTCACAACCCTCGCCGAAGCATCGCGCAAAGAAGAAGGCTGCATCCAATACGACATGCACCTCGACAACGAGGATCCGTCGTTCATTATGTTCTACGAGACTTGGGCGACCAAGGCGCTTTGGCTGGAACACATGAAGTCCGAGCACCTCAAGGTTCATAACGCCGCCACCGAAGGCTGCATCGCCAAGCTTGCCTTGCACGAGATGACCAAGCAATAAAGCGGTCTTGTTTTTGGCAAAGACGGTGCACACCAATGCCACTTCCGCCCAATAGGCCCTAGCGCGACTGCAAATCTCGCGGAACAGCTGTTGGGTGAATAGGTGGTATTTTGGATACTGCAATCAACTAAATATGGTAGGTTTTGCCAAAGAAATCCTTAAATCACTGGATTCTAAACACCTTTTGGCCACGTTGCGGAGACAGTCAGGTACCGCTGCACAATAGTAACATTAGGAGTAACTAAAATGTCATCTGCATCATTTACGATCCTGGGGGACGTAAACGTTGAGGTCACAATTACCGAGGTCATCGACCCCGTAACTGGTCTCACGAATTTGGAATTCCAGGTTAACGTCCTCGACGATACTGGATCTATCGGCGACTTGAACGCGCCATATTTTGACCTTGCGAACGATGGTGTCACAGATAGCCTGTCCGTTGAAGGCGACGACGTCACTGGGTCTGCCTTTAAGGTCGACGGCGTTTCCAAAATCGACAGCTACACCAACATGAATGGCGAAGTGATCAAGGACCTCGGCCGCTTTGATGGGGGCGTGCAGTTTGGCACCGCTGGCATCGGCACTGACGACATCCGCAGCACGACTTTCACGCTGTCATCCGATGACACGTCGCTGAGCCTGTCTGACTTCAGCTTGCAAGACTTCGGCGTGCGCCTGACATCCGTCGGCGAAGAGGACGGCAGCCGCGACGGCTCGCTGAAACTCGGCGATACCGCACCAGATCTGACGCCTGTAGAAGTACTGGCGATTGCGAATGATGATAAATTGGTCGTGCAGGAAGACGAAAGCTTCAACTTTGACGGTTTCGATTTCCTCGACAATGGCGCGACATCTTTGTTGGCCAATGACACCTTCGACGGCGGCGCCTACACAGGCCAAGTGACTGACATTAACGGAGCACCTTTCGTTGATGGTCAAGTCATCGTCGGCAGCAACGGTGGATACCTGTTGGTCTCTTCGAACGGCGATGTCGACTTCTCCTCAAGTGATGAATTCGGCAACAACGACTTTGCTTATTTGGGTCAAGACGAAGTTGGAACAACGACGTTCGAATACGCCATCGACGGCGGCTCAATGGCGACACTGACGGTCGACGTCATCGGAATCGACGACGGACTACCGCCACCGCCGCCGCCGCCAATGGGCTAAGGTATTTGACAGAAATAGAAACGCCCTTCGTTTTCGAGGGGCGTTTTTTTGTGCCATGAGGACGGCGCGCGATGGTGCCTGTGATAAAGCGAACCGTCGGAGTATCGTCCTGTCCGAAACGACGTTTCGCTCGCACCCGACAGCCGAATGAACCATTTAATGGGTCGCTCAACGAAATGGCGGCAGTGCTCTCAACAGGCAATATCAAGTCGACAGCCACTGAACGTATGGGCAAAATGAACCCCGCCAACCTACGCAAGGCGCATGCCCTGCTGGAAAGCAACAAAGCCAAAGGCAAACTGACACTGGCTAGGTTTAAAACGATAGGGGTGCGTCTACGGGGACATCCTGCAAATATGGGCTAATCACAGCTGAAGGAAACCGAATGAACACCCGACCATATTTGATCGCAGCAAATCTATCGACCCCGTGCTGGCCAAGTGGGCGAGGCGAAGAAATTGGGTCCGTCTTTGGTACGTTCGCATCAATCGCCACAGACTTATCGCGGCCATTCTTTTATGACCGCGAATTTGTAACGACCTTCATCCTTTCAAAGGAGATAGGTTTAATAGCGATTAGTTTGGAATTGTCTTTCACAGACGGTTGGGGGGATTTCTTAGAAGAAGGCTATGAGAAGCTTATCCAGCCAACCTTCTTTGCAATTTTCATTGATTCACAGATTGCAGCCGATGATGCCCAACCTATTATCCGAAGTAGCTTTCCAAAAGATGCTTTGATTGATTTTCATCACTGAGCACGAAGTTAATCTGTGGTTCGTTGTGCAGAGTGTCCGCGTAAAACGATCGAGGTCGAGATTTCCTCATGTATATTGACGAAAAACTAGCGGGTTGGCTCAACATTGTGGTCACCGAGGTTTTCACAAACTCAGATTTGCACGGCCTCACCTTTGCCCCTCAAATACTTGAACGTGCGGAGGTGCTGCTCAAAGATGCGCAATCGCCTTTGACTACAACAGACCATTGCGTCTGCGAAGTTCTGAGGTGCATCAATAATTCTGGCGTCACCCCTGAAATAACCGATTTTCAAAGGGCACTCATTGCCGAACGCAACGTGCTAAGCGAACGCAGAAGCAACAAGGGCTTTGCGACTGACGCAATTCCCGTAAAACAAATTCAAGATGCGCTGCTCAAGGCAAAAGCGGCGGCATCGTTTGGCAACATTCAGCCCCAAGAGTTAGACATTCGATTTGCACATTCCCGCGCTGAATTTGTCGCAGGTTCAAAGCGACGTCGTCCAGCATGACCATTGCATTCATGATCTGGGGGCGCTTCCGCTTAAACGCGATCATCCAAGTGAACTGCACATTTTTTCAACATGACAAGGCCGTCGGTGACTTGAGCCTGCTAGGCCTTTCCCTCATCCCTTCACTAAGGGTGTACCAAAACGCTGACCAACTTGATCAACCCAAACTGGAAGAAGACTTTGTCCAGATGTTCCGGCTCGTAAACTTGCTGCGGAACGTGGAGACGTAATTGTCGCGCCCTTTTAGGAGCGTTCCTTCATTCGAGCCGTGCGATGTCACCCCCAAACCCGCATAAAACCAGTGCACGCCCTGTGCACACTTGGTGCACGCCCCGTGTATCGTACATTTTCCCAACATTTCACCTTGCCCCTCCCAAAACCTGCCGCTAAACGGGTCAATGGAGACGTGGCCGAGTGGTCGAAGGCGCTCCCCTGCTAAGGGAGTAACGGGGTAACTCGTTCGAGGGTTCGAATCCCTTCGTCTCCGCCATTTACCTGGCTTAAGTAATTGAGTTTAAAGGGAATGTGTAAATCACTTCCCCCTTTACTTCCCCCTCTTGATTGCGGCTGTCTCCGGATCAAAGCGGATCACGCCGGCCGATGCAGATGCGACGAACGATCTGTCTTCTTTGGCTGCAGGCCCCGCAAACCGAGCGTCCATTAACGTGAAAAACTCAATACAGTGTAAAACAGGAGACACCCAGCAAGAGTGTGCCCAGATAAGACAGGTTTCTGGTGCGTCAATACAGGGCGTGAGTGTTGAAATATAACATTTATGTGGCTGATGTGGGCTCCTCATCACAGCCAAGCTAGCATCCGCGCAGACGATTGCTCGCTGCTGCTGCATTGCTTTGGTCCGCCAGATGTCATCGTGACCGATAAGTTGCGCTCATATGGCGCGGTGATGAAGGCCATCGAGAATGCGGCGAAACAGGAAACGGGTCGCTGGCTCAACAACAGGGCCGAGAATTCACATCAGCCTTTTCGACGAAGAGAGCTCGCCATGCTGCGGTTCTGACGAACGCGAACATTGCAGAAATTCGTCTCTGTCCACTCTTCGGTCCACAATCATTTCAACCAGGAACGCCACCTCTACAGCCGAGAAAACTTCAAGCTTAACCGCGCTGCCGCTCTCGCTGAGTGGCGTCAGTTGGGCGTGGCATATGGGCAGCCTCAATGTCCTTGCAGAGACTGGTTCGCATTCGTCTGCCAGCGCCTTGACGGCCTTTGACCCAGACCTCCGCGCAGGTGATCAACTTAGCTTTGTCCTGCGGGCCAATGCCACACGTGACAAGCGGCAGGGGCAGGGACGCTCTACCCGAGTGGATGTTGTAATGGATCTTTTGCACGACCTGCCGCAAGCTGAACGCTCAAATAAACGCCTTGCTCTTGCCGGTGACGCTGCAACCGAATGGATGACGCGCCAGAGCGCGACCAAAGGTTTTACTTTGAAGCATCTGGCGGTCGAAGACTACAACGTGCAACGCATCCCACGTGGACGTAAGACGGCGACGCTGGGTGTGCTGGAACTTAGCGGAGTAATCGAGTTAACTGAGCCTGCGGTTTTTCTAACCGCTATGGCTAGTGGCTTTGGGCGAGCCAAGGGATGGGGGTGTGGGCTGATGCTGATCCGCCGATATCGCCCTTGACACCTGTACCTCGCAGATATTCCTACAATGCTGCCGGCAGGTGATGTCAGGCGTGCCGCCACCTAAACCTATCCCACTCAAAGACCGCGCGGCCTTGGTGTTTGTGGAGCGCGCACAAATTGATGTGTTGGATGGAGCATTTGTCCCGGATACACCAAGCCTCTCAAAAAGAGCCAAGAGGATAGTTTCTCGGGGACTGGGCAATGCCTTGACCTCTCCACATATTCCTTGCACAGACAGCCATAACGTTTGGGCCTGTAGCTTAATGGTTAGAGCAGAGCGCTCATAACGCTTTGGTTGCGGGTTCAAATCCTGCCGGGCCTACCAAACGTGCCCTCTTGGCGGAATTGGTAGACGCCAGGGACTTAAAATCCCTTGTCCGTATGGACGTGCCGGTTCGAGTCCGGCAGGGGGCACCAAGCTCTCCATAAGGCCGTTGTTCCAGAAGGAACTGCGTAGTCTCTGTTGGCCAAAGCTCTGACGCGCAAAAACGCCTTAATGCTCAGAATCTCCTAAGCTCTTCAGCTTCTCGGCAATGCGGCGAGGAAGATCCGAGCGCGCGTGCAAAAAATCAACGATGACCATAGCCTCATCCAACTCAACATAGACAACAAAATGCTGCCCAGATCGCGTGAATCGTAAGGCCTCTGGAGGATCAGGATCCATCATCTGAGAACACATTTGTGATTGAACCACACCTGCCGCAATGGCTTTGCAGGCTCCAATCAAATTGTCCTCATAGACCGCAGCTTGTCGGGGCCCAAAGGTCTCAATCGTCCATCGGGCAATTTCAACAAATAACGCGCCCGCAAGGCACTACACGACGTCCTGTAAGTCGATATGATCCGTTAGTCACAGATCAAACAGTCATATTCGGACTATAATTGAGACGCATATTAGAACAGATTGAGAGCAACCTTACAAAATGATCCTCCTTGAGCTGAAAGTTAAACTGCCGATACAAAAAATATGCTCGGTAGGTTTAAAGCACGAGATATAAAAACCCCTTCAATCATTGAAACAAGCCTACATGACGTCTTAAAAAATCTCACCACAACTCACCTAAAGGGCAAAATGTTGCTGGAACGCGAGGATACTAGGAAGAGAATTGCAAGAAAATGAGCGAGGTTTCGTGCTCGAGTCATCTTTGTAGAAGTTATTTTCAACCATCATATATCCGAATGCGTCATCTCCACACTCTAGCTGTTGAAATAGATTTACATCCATATAAACATTTGATGGGTCCATAATAACAGAAATGAGAGTCGGAAGCAAAGTAAGTGGCATATATTCCTTCCCACAACAATTAATCTGCGTCGGCAAACTGGAAACAATTTTTACAAAAGTTTCACGTACACTTCTGCTATATTCAGTTCGTCTCGCAAGCGAGAAATCAATATCAGAATCATAATGAAGCCCTCCACCTCCGGTAAAGCTAAATGGTTGGTGGTCTCCGTACATGGCCAAAATGAAATCTCGCCCTTCATTCAGCCTTCGCTTTTCAAGATAGTTGAATAAAATCTCAACAGCTGTTTCTGTATGTTTAGCTCGCTCCAAAAAGACATTAAGGACGCAGTCTGCAGATACACCCAAATTCAGGTTTTTTACGAATCCACTCTCAACATGAACATCATCCCTACAAGGGTGTGGACTATGATTCTCTGACAGCAAAATCATACCAAATTGGGGCTGATCACCATTCGCTGCATCAAGCAAATCTATTACAGAATTAATGGTAGCAATATCATCACCACCCGTCTTCATGATATCACTATCGTAAATATTATCAATTCCATATGATGTGTAAGCATTACCGTAATTAAAAAAGTTACGCGAAGTCTCTGTGAATAGTGAGGCCTCATAACCCATGTTTTTCAAGTGTGTAACAAAGGTTTTCCGTATCAATCCTGGAAGCGTCGCATGTGTGTAGCGCCCTAGGATACCGAATGCCCGAGAGTCAATGCCGGTAACAACTTCAAATTCCGAAATCCAACTATTGCCTCCGACAGTATTTACAATTGCACCGGAACTCCATTCGTAATGAATTTCGGAAAAATTAGAGCCCGAACTCGGAAACAGCGGGGAAGTAGTTACCGAATCGAGATAAAAAGCCGCATAAGGGTCAAAGGTAGACTCTAAGTGAATAATAAAAATATCTGGCCTAGATAATTCACTTTCATATGGTGGCGCGATTTGTCTTACCGCCTGACTAACAATATCCCTATCTATTGGGTTCGCACGATTGACTAATTCAGAAAAAATAATTGGCTCACTAGCCTCAATAGCGTGGTTAAAATACAGAAAATATGCTGGTAGACCAGCATCGATTGACAGGTTAGCATGTCCGACTGGGGACCACATTGGATATCTATCCGCGTCATCTTCCGAAATTATTTTGTATAAAGCCGGAACAACTTCAGATCGGTATTGATAATAAGTTACACCAATGTAAAATAAAGCAGAAAATGACGACACCATTATCAATAAAAGAAAACGCCAAGATCTAAAAAAATGAATAACAAGAAATATAAAAGTTAACACAAAAAGAGATTTTAGAGAGGCATCGATTAAATTTGAGCCATTAAAGCCAATTGACTTCAAAAGTCCCAACGGATACTTAAAAGTCGATGTCAAATCTATAGGAGTAATTGGCATGCCGGCAGCTAATATTTTTATAGAATTTGCATAATCAAAAAAAACAAATATTAGCAAAGATAAGATGAAAGCAAAGATCGAACGAAATTTCAAACCGAAGTAAATTATTGAAAAAGAAATAATAACTACATATACAAAAACTGCATATCGAGTCAAAATAATTTCTGGCGCAAATAGGCCAAACGTAAAAAAAATGAAAATCAAGAACAAAGCAGAAAGCAAACGAGCTGTGAAGTCTGAACTTTTAAACATTTCTCAAATCGCCCCTATGATGAATAAAAAAAGGGCAGCCACTCCTAAAGGAATTGGCACGCCCTTTTGCTAAAACGTTAAGCACTCGAAAAATTATGTCAATCACAAAAATATTACCGACCCTCGATTAGGGTCAGGACCCATTAAATGCCTTGATGCTGGTTTGTCGTCATGATTCACGACCACCAATGATTTGGGGGTACGATGAGCAATCTTTACTG
>Ga0102889_1000064_pt1 | contig 45465 bp, 30 predicted proteins | sample Colrivmet1551A02_FD_84505 | JGI IMG/M metagenome (GOLD analysis project Ga0102889, IMG submission 84505) | Estuarine microbial communities from the Columbia River estuary - metaG 1551A-02 | ecosystem: Environmental > Aquatic > Marine > Intertidal zone > Estuary | place: USA: Columbia River...
ATAGACTCAAAGGTTAAAATTAAAGTTTACCCAAATCCAACATCAGATAATCTGAATATTCAGCTAGGAAAATCCTATAAAAACATTTCCATTACTATTGAAAGTTCTCTTGGGCAAGTTGTTTTTAATGATACATTTTCTAACTTAAAAAAAATAAAAATTCCATTAAAACTTAATAAGGGTCTTTATTTTTTAACTTTAAATTATAGTGGAGTAATGGAAACCTTTAAAGTACTACTTAAATAATTCCGTTTACCATGAATTTATTAGTATAGAATTTATTTTTTGAACTCATAAATTAAATATTTAATAATGATTTTGAGGTTTTTATTATGTACCATTTATAAAGTATCTTTGAATCATAATTAAAATATACAATCAAACATTACTGGTTTATGTCATAAATTATTCCTTATTAAATTATGAAGTTGTATGAAAATTTAAAAATTATCACATGAAAAAAATAATTTTCCTTATCTCTTTTCTGGTTTTATTTTCTTGTCAAAATAAAAAAGATTCAAATTTTTTTAAAACCTATGATGAGTCAGAACTCATACAAAAACAGCAAGATCATAAAATTTCTAGAATGAAATTTAAATTAGTTCAATCCAAGGTTTTGGATATGAACACTGTTTTTAAACCCTTTAATGATGAACTTGCTACTAATTTTTCTGAAGAAGAATACAATAAGCTAAAACCTTTAATCTTAGAGCAAAATATTCCATCGATTCACAAAAGTATATCTGAAGGACTTTTATCACATGAAAAATTAACTTTATTTTATTTGTACAGAATAAGGAAATTTGAAAGTAATAATAAAACTGCATTGAATGCTATTATTTCTTTAAATCCAAATGCTCTTGAAGAGGCTAGGGCTAGAGACCTTAATAGAGATAACAATAAACTTCTACTAGATATTTCTATGTATGGAATGCCAATATTAATTAAAGATAATATAAATACAGCTGGAATGCCAACAACAGCCGGTGCTATAGTTTTATCAGAAAATAAAAATACACAAGATGCTTTTATCATAAAAAAATTAAAAGAAGATGGTGCAATTATTTTAGGAAAGTCAAACTTAAGTGAATGGGCTTATTATTTTTGTGGTATTTGCCCAGTTGGTTATAGCGCTACTGGAGGGCAAACTCTAAATCCATACGGTAGAGCTGTTTTTGAATCTGGAGGGTCAAGTTCGGGAAGTGGTGCAAGTGTTGCTGCAAATTATGCAGTAGCTGCAGTAGGAACAGAAACTTCAGGTTCTATAATTTCTCCATCGAGTCAGAATTCTGTTGTAGGTTTAAAACCCACAGTCGGTTTGTTGAGTAGAACCGGAATTATACCTATCTCAAGTACGTTGGATACACCCGGTCCTATGACCAAAAACGTTACTGATAGTTTTATTTTGTTAAATTCAATGTTGGGTTATGACGCTTCTGACCCAAAATCTGTCGAAGTTACACAAGATTTAACAGGTCTAGAAGTATCCTTCAAAGGAAAACGATTTGGAGTATTTAAAGACATTTTTAGAGATTCAATTTTTAAGAAAAATATGGATCAAATACAAGAAGCAGGGGGTGAAATAGTAATAATAGCCCCAAGAAAAGTTAACCTTCCAGGTTTTTTATCAATCTTAAACCTTGAAATGAAAGATGAATTACCAAAATATTTAAATAATTATACTGATAAAGAGGTAAAGGTTTCAACTTTAAAAGACATCATTTCCTATAATAATCTTGAAAAAAAAATAAGGGCTCCTTATGGTCAGTTAAGATTTACTAATATTGAAAAAGATACGACATCACAAGCTGATCTTGAACGCATTAAATCTAATCTAAAGACTAAAGCAAGAACTTTTTTTGAAGCTTTAGAAACGAAGAATTTAGATGCTATTTTATCTATGAACAATTCTCATTCTGCGTATTCTGCAGTCGCGGAATATCCTAACCTCACAATACCAATGGGCTACAAAAAAACAGGTGAACCTATTAGTCTTACTTTTATTGGAAAATCAAACGAGGAGGTTAAATTATTATCACTAGGGTATGCCTTTGAACAATTAACGAACCATAGAAAACTACCAGAAAATTTCAAGTAAAATTCACTTTATAAAACGTATTTTTGTTGTCCTTAAAAATTAACAATGAGAACTAAATCGATAAAGAAAAATAAGATTAATGTAGTTACATTAGGATGCTCTAAAAATATTTACGATTCTGAAGTCTTGATGGGACAATTAAAAGCTAATGGTAAAGATGTAGTTCATGAAGATAAAAATGATGAAGGTAATATCGTTGTAATAAATACTTGTGGTTTTATAGGAAAAGCAAAGGAAGAGTCTGTAGATACTATTTTACATTATGTAGAAAAGAAAGTTGCAGGTGATGTAGATAAGGTTTTTGTAACGGGTTGTTTAAGTGAACGCTACAAACCTGATTTAGAAAAAGAAATCACAGATGTGGATCAGTATTTTGGCACACATGATTTACCAAATCTTTTAAAAGTTTTAGAGGCAGATTATAAACATGAACTTATAGGTGAACGTTTAACTACTACACCAAAACATTATGCTTATTTTAAAATAGCGGAAGGTTGTGATCGTCCATGTTCTTTTTGTGCTATTCCCTTGATGCGTGGAAAACACAAATCTACTCCAATTGAAGAACTAGTTATTGAAGCAGAGAAATTAGCTAAGAAAGGCATTAAAGAAATTATGCTTATTGCTCAAGATTTAACCTATTATGGTTTAGATATCTATAAAAAAAGAGCATTAGCATCTCTTTTAGAAGCTTTAGCTAAAGTAGATGGAATTGAATGGATTCGTATGCATTATGCATTTCCAACCGGTTTCCCTATGGATGTTTTAGAGGTAATGAAAAATGAACCGAAGGTTTGTAATTATTTAGATATTCCTTTACAGCACATCAATACAGAGATTTTAAAATCTATGAAACGGGGTACTACTCACGAAAAAACAACAGCTTTGATTCATAAATTTCGAGAGGCAGTTCCTAATATGGGGATTAGAACTACATTAATTGTTGGATACCCGGGTGAAACAGAAGAACAATTTCAAGAATTAAAAGATTGGGTTGAGGAAATGCGTTTTGAGCGTTTGGGTGCTTTTGAATATTCACATGAAGAAAATACAGGCGCATTTGTGTTAGAAGATAATGTCCCAGCAGAGGTTAAGTTCAGAAGAGTGAATGAAATTATGGAAATCCAATCTCAAATTTCTTGGGAAATTAACCAAGAAAAAATAGGAAAAACGTTTACTTGTTTGTTTGATAGAAAAGAAGGAAATTATTTTTATGGTAGAACAGAATTTGATTCACCAGATGTAGATAATGATGTTTTAGTTGATGCTAGAGAACATTACATAAAAATAGGAGAATTTATACCCATAAAAATTCATGAGGCGGGAGACTTCGATTTATACGGTACTCCAATAAAATAATTTTCAATTTATAGCAGTATTATCTATTGTAAAATTCTAATTAACAGATACTTGTATTTTTTAGTTATTTCTTTATCTTTAAGGAAAACTAAAAATAATGAATAAAAGAGAATTTTTAAAAAATGTATCTCTTGCAGCAGTTGGTCTTCCTTTAATTAACACTTCTTTTGCTAATACTCTAAAGACTTTTGAACATCTATCACCAAAACAAATAGCTTCTGAGGAAGATTTTTGGTTACAGGTTAGAAAAGACTATTCATTGAAACCCGACTATATTAACCTAGAAAGTGGTTACTATAATATTATTCCTAACCCTACATTAAATCATATGTTAGCTCATGCTAGAATGGTAAACTATGAAGGATCTTATTACATGAGAACTGTTCAATGGGATAATAAAAAATCTATGGTTTCTAAATTGGCTAGAGTCGTAGGAACTAGTGATAAAAATTTAATTATAACAAGAAATACTACAGAATCATTAGACATGGTTATAAAGGGTATGAATTGGGTAAAGGGAGATGAAGCGGTATATGCCAAACAAGACTATGGTGCTATGCAAATGATGTTTGATCAGATTTCGAAGCGGTACGGAACAAAAAATACTATAGTTTCGATTCCTAATCATCCCGCCTCTGATGAAGAAATAGTTAGTATTTATGAAAATGTAATAACTCCTAAAACTAAGTTACTAATGGTGTGTCATATGATTAATATTACTGGCCAAATATTACCTATCAAAAAGATTTGTGAAATGGCTCACAGGAAGGGGGTTCAGGTAATGGTTGATGGTGCACATTGTGTAGGACACTTTCAATTTAAAATAAATGATTTAGGTTGTGATTATTATGGTTCTAGTTTACACAAATGGTTAGCAGTTCCATTAGGCACAGGAATGTTATATGTAGATAATAAGCACATAGATAAACTTTGGCCTGTATTTGCAGAACATCACAGAGAACCAGGAGATATTTCTAGATTAAATCATATTGGAACTCATCCTGTATACCATGATTTAAGTATAGAAAATGCTATAGAATATTATGATATGCTGGGAGCAGAGAGAAAAGAATCTAGACTCCGTTATTTACAAGAATATTGGACTAAAAAAGTTAGAAATCAGTCTAACATAATTGTGAATACACCAATTGATTCTCATAGAGCCTGTGGTATAGCAAATGTTGGTCTTAAAAACATGACTCCAAAGGAATTAGCAAAAAAGTTAATGAGTGATTATAATATATTTACCGTTGCCATTAATTATGCTAATGTAAAAGGATGTAGAATCAGTCCTAATGTATTTACTACTACAGATGAATTGGATGTTTTTGTGAGAGCATTGAAGGAGTTAGCGGCCTAAAGAATTAATTTTTTTGTAAAGAAAGTTTATTTCTTACAATCAAAGTATTTTGAAAGAAAATATACAATAAATGAAGAGTTAAATAGAATAATGGAATCTTTAAAAGAAATATGTAGATCTTATATTCATAAAATCTCTTTTTTGTATAATAAAGTCAATTAAAATAAGGTATAAGCTAATAAAGTAAAGTAATTTTACTTTCCAATGCAGAAATTAGAAAATATATGACCTAAAATATCTTTATCCACGTCATATTCTCCTGTAATATTTCCTAAATGCCTTAAGCATTCCCTAATATCTATAGAAAATAAGTCGGTAGATATTTCCAAGTCAATTCCTTTCTTAACAGATATAATAGCTGTTAATGCATTATTAAGGGCCTCAAAGTGTCTGGAGTTTGTAACTATAGTTTCATTATTGCTCAATGCTCCTTTATTTACTAGAGAAGTCAAATGCATTAAAAGAGTTTCTACACCAATATTTTCTTTGGCAGAAAGTAATAAAATATCATCGATATCGGCACGTATTTCATTTTTCTCAGTAGTTGAAATAGTATCTATTTTATTAGCAATTACCAAAACTCTTTTTTTAGGAAAACGATTTTTAATTGTTGCTATTTCAGACAGAAAAACCTCTTTGGATTTAGAAAATTTATTAGAGTCAATGAGGAAGATAATTAATTGAGCATTTTCTGCTTTTTCATAAGCTTTTTTGATTCCAATACTCTCTATACGATCATTGGTCTCTCTAATACCAGCTGTATCGATAAATCTGAAAGCAACTCCATCAATAATTAATTCGTCTTCAATGGCATCTCTTGTAGTTCCTGCTATGTCAGACACAATAGCTTTTTCTTCTTTTAATAATGTATTCAATAAGGTAGATTTTCCAACATTAGGTTCACCTATAATTGCAACTGGTATTCCATTTTTCATTGCATTTCCAAAAGAAAAACTTTCAATTAAACGTTTTAGAACAGCGGTAATTGTATGAACTAATTCCTTAAATTTTGCTCTATCTGCAAATTCAACATCTTCACCAGAAAAATCAAGTTCTAGTTCTATCAAAGCCGCAAAATCTAATAATTGAGCCCTCAACTCCTTTAATTCATTAGTAATACCACCACGCATTTGTTGGATCGCCATTTGATGAGATGCTGCTGAATTTGAGGCAATTACATCTGCCACAGCTTCGGCTTGGCTTAAATCCATTTTTCCGTTCAAAAATGCTCTCATGGTAAATTCACCATTGTCTGCCATTCTACATCCATTCTTGAGAAATAATTGAATGATTTCTTGTTGAATGAAACTTGAACCATGGCAAGAGATTTCTACAATATTTTCTCCTGTGTAGGAACGAGGATTTTTAAAAACAGAAACTAGCACTTCATCGATTATTTGAGAATTATTTATAATATTCCCTAAATGAATAGTATGTGTTTTTTGATTCTTTATTAGTTTACCGCTTTTAGATACGAAAAACTTTGAAAGGATATCTATTGCATCTTCTCCAGAGATACGAATTACTGAAATAGCTCCAATTCCTGAGGGTGTTGCTAATGCTATGATAGAATCTTTTTGAACCATGATACAAATATACAAGGTTCATATGTTTTATGACTTAATTGTAACAAGTAGTTATTATAAGCGTCCTACAGATAGATATATTTTTAAAATAATGATGAAAGAAAATAAACAATTATTGGTACTTATTCATTTAAGTCAATTTCTAGATTTTATTACAGGTATAGGTGGCTTTGTTATACCCTTAATTATTTGGTTACTAAAAAAAGATGAAATTTATGAACTAGATCACCATGGTAAATCTGTACTTAATTTTAGAATTTCCATGTTTATTTATACACTAATATGCATTCCTTTTGTTTTTTTATTTGGAGTAGGAATTATAGGTTTTATAATTTTAGGGTTTATATATTTAATTTTTCCTATAGTAAATGCAGTAAAAGCTAGTAATAACCAGAAGCCATATTACCCATTAAGTATTCAGTTTTTAAAATAATTTCATAAAATAACTTGATTTATATAATCTTTATATTCTTCAAAAAAAGATTCAAATTCTGACATAGATTCTTTAAAAAAGAGGTAACATTCTTTCCAGGTTTGTTTATTGTAAATACTAAACTTTATTTGATGCAATAGGTAGATTCTATGTATTTTTTTCCCGGACTCTAAATCATATTCATTATCAAAAATTACATTTGATACATAATCATTTACTAGAATATCTTTTAATGATATAATTTGCTCGAATAGTATTTCACAAGTAAATTTATCTGGATGCTCAATATCCAATACTACCATTGCTTTTTTTCTGTCAGCAACAAATTTAAAACTCAACCCTTTTATTTTGGTATTGTATAAGATCCATTTACGTGGAAAGGATTTCCCAAAACATGTCCAAAATTCCTTTCTAAGTGAAGTAGATTCTTCTTTACTAAACATAACTTTTTTCAGAATTAACCGTGAACTCTTGCAGTTTTCCCCCTTGTTTTCATCATTTCAGCTTCAAATTTCAAAAGGTTTTCCCATTTTTGATCAACAATTTTTCTATCCATATACTTTCTAGCATATCCTAAGAATAATGTATAATGATTAGCTTCTGAAATCATTAAATCTTTATAAAATTTAGAAAGTTCTTGATCTTTCATGTTTTCTGAAAACACTTTAAAACGTTCACAACTTCTGGCTTCAATTAAAGCAGCTACCAATAATCTATGAATTAATGCTGTTGGTCTATCTTTTGTTTTTGGAAAAAATTTTTGAAGGGATTTTGCATAATCATTGTGTTGCTCTCTCCCCAAAATCATTCCTCGATTAGTCATTAATTCATGTACCATTTTGAAATGCTCTAATTCTTCTAAGGCAATGGATGTCATATCTTTTACCAATGCTGTTTCCTCAGAGTAATTAATAATTATAGAAATAGCATTTGCTGATGCTTTTTGCTCAGCAAACGCATGATCGGTAAGAATTTGTTCTAGGTTGTCTTCTGCAATCTCTGCCCACGAAGTTGCAGTTTCAAATTTTAATCCAAGCATTTTTTTAATTTTTATTCCAATAATATTTAGGTTATTTGTGGTATAAAATTTATGAAATATTTTGTTTTAATCTTAGTCCAAAATCAGCTAAAGCTTTAATTTCTTTAATCCCAGATAAACGTTCATTTTCAAATATCAATACCCCTTTTTCATTAGATTCTATATGATAATACTTATTACTTTCAAAAAATAAAATTAACTCGTCACTAAAAAATTCTCTTATTTTTTCTTCATTCTTTCCCGATAAATAAAAACGTTTTGAAAAATCTGGATGATTATCAATATCAATATCTTTAAATCCTGCAAAGTGTATTATATATTCAAAAATCCCCTCTTTATCTAGTGTAAATTGAGGAATATCATTTTTCAATTCTAAATACATCATTGTTACTTTTACATTTTGTTTGGCTATTAATTCTCCTTCAGAGAATTCTAAATCAAACAATGTACATTCCTCGTTAGACAAAATGTTAGATACTTTAGTAATTTGTCTAGTTTTAAAGTAACCAAAATTTGCTAACTCCTTAATTTCTTTTTTATATTCAGAGGTGTAATTCCAATGTAAATCCTCACTAATCTTATGAAGTGCCTTTTGCCTTTTAGTTAGTGTTATAGTTTTATCTTTTGGCTTACCAATAACAAATTTTCTTAATGCAAATGGATGACTACTACCGGACTTGTAGCCGTCTAAACCAATAATTTCAAAATGTCCTCCTTTTCTTCTGAAGCTTTCAGAATAGCTGTTTATGTTTTCCATTACCGTATGATCCACAAAATCACACCTAGAAAAATCTATAATTACATCCTCACTTTCTGGGATTTGATCTAATTTTGATTTTAATTTAGAATAGTTTAAAAAACTTGAAAAATTCTCTACACTTACAAAATATTTTTCATCCTCTTCAAACATCAAAACATTTGGTTTCAATAAATTTCTTATAAATAAAGAAATATTTTTATTGATAATTATATGAATTATAAACGTAGTAAGTATACCAATTAAAATACCACTAATTAGGTTTGTGAGTATTGTAACAAATAAGGTGATTAAAAATATAATTAATTGTTCTGAACCTACTTGAAATGTTTTTTTAATATTTTCTGGTGATGCTAATTTATAGCCAGTGTAAACCAATATAGCTGCAAGAGCTGATAAGGGGATATGTTTTAATTCATTTGCAAATAAAACAATAAAGGCAACAAGAAACAGGGCATGGAAAAAGTTTGCAGATCTATTACTCCCTCTATTATTAACATTTACAGAGCTACGTGCAATTACAGTAACTACATTTAACCCTCCTAAAAAACCACTAATTACTGTGGCAATTCCCAATGATCGTATATCTTTATTTATGTTTGATCTTCTTTTTTCAGGATCTAGTTTATCTACTGCTTTAATACTTAATAGAGATTCAATACTAGCAATTAAAGTAATGGCTACAACGGCACTGATAAATTCATAGGTAAAGAGTTTTGTGAAATTAGGTTGTGGAAATTTACTAAAAATTTTATCAGGCAAATTGATCATGAATTCATCTGCTATTGGATATGTTTCTGTTGAAAAAATTTCAAAGTAATAATACATCCCAACACTAAAAAGTACAATCCACATCGGTGCGGGTACTAATTGAAAATATTTATTTCTTAATTTACTGTAAAATATCATTATTAGAAGACTAATAGTACCAACAGTTCCTGCATAAAAAACACTTTTATCAGTAGTTTTAATAAATATCAATAAATCTTCTGGAATAAAATATAGTAGCTCTAAAATACTTCCTGATACATTTAGGTTTCCGAGCATTACATGGATCTGCTTTGCTAATATTCCAATCCCGATAGCCGCCAACATTCCTTGTATTGCCGATGAGGGAAAGAAATTACTCAATGACCCTAATCTAAGAACCCCTAAAAAAAACATTAATATACCAGAAATAATAATAGCTGCGAGTGTATATAGATAACCTTCATACATATTCCCTTCTCCTAGGATGGTTATGGCACTTAAAATAACAACAACCAAACCATTACCAGGTCCAGTGATTGTTACATTAGAACCTCCTAAAATAGCACAAACCACTCCGCCAACTATTGCTGCTATAATTCCTGAAATTGGAGGTGCACCAGATGCTAAAGCTAATCCTAAACCTAAAGGTAAAGCAACCAAAGACACAACAAATCCAGAGAAAATATTTCTTGGAATATCACTGATGAATAATTTTCTGGAACTTTTCTTATTCATTACTTTACAATTAAAACATCTGTTGGAAGTTCTGAGAGAATATACTCAATATCATGTGGAAAAATTCTATCTAAGATTCTAGTTTTTGTTGGAGCATTCATAACTAATAAATCAGCTCTTTTTACTTTGGCATAATGTCCAATTGAGTATCCACGTTTTCCAAAAATACTTTGAATTTTAACTGAAATTCCTTCAGTGTTGATTGTTTCCAATATTTTATGAACCCTAGAGTCTTCTCTTCTTTTTAATTTTTCTTTTTTAATAGTTGCTTTTCGTAAAGAGTAATCATCCGATACTTTTACTTCAATTTCTTTTTGGCTAATTTCTTCAACTATAGTAATTCTTTTACATGCTAAAGCTTCAGAAATTAAAAAAGAAGCCTTAATGGTTTCATTAGTTTTTTTATCTTTTAAACCATTCACAACAATATGATTACATTTAACTCTATCTATTGATGGTTTTATAAGAAGTAAAACAGAACAACTGGCTTTTCTAGTTAATTCTCTGGCTACTGATCCAACATAATATTTATATATATTTTCTTGTTGTATAGCACCTAAAATTAAAAGGTCAATAGTCTCTTCTATGCACGTAGAGAGAATAATATCAATTGGTTTCCCTTTTTTCCATACGGTTTTTATTGGGAAATTTAAAGAAGGGGCCTCAGAAATCAATTGTAATAATTGTTTTTCTTTTTTAGAGGTTTTTTCACCAACATGAACACCAACAAGTTGAGCACCAAACATATTAGCTAACCTAATAGCTTCAAAAATATTTGGTTTTAAGTTCGGAGAAAAAGCAATACCAACTAAAATTTTTTTTATGCTTTTCAATTGTCCTTTTTTTTCAAATTAAAAGTACAATATAGAACATTCATTTTAAGAAAAAAACATAAAATTAAATTTTAGACTACTTTTAAGTTTAACTATTTTTTGTACTTTAGAAATTAATATTTTAATAGATATGTTAGAATTAGCAGGAATAATTATACTAGGAATATTGGCCCAATGGGTGGCTTGGAGATTTAAAATACCTGCAATACTTCCTTTAATTCTAATTGGTCTTTTGGTTGGGCCTATCGCAGCTGAGTTCTTAACAGATGACAAAACAAAATATATTGAGCCCATATGGAATGGAACTTATGGACTTTTTCCTGGAGATGGATTGTATTATTTTGTTTCATTAGCTATCAGTATTATTTTATTTGAAGGAGGTTTAACCTTAAAAAGAGATGAAATAAAAAATGTTGGTCCAGTTATTACGAAGTTAATTACCTTAGGTTCTTCTGTTACTTTTTTTGGTGCTGGTTTTTTAGCACATTATATTTTTGATTTGTCTTGGGAAATCTCCTTTTTATTTTCAGGTTTAATCATTGTAACTGGTCCAACTGTTATTACGCCTATTCTTAGAAATATTCCATTGAGGAAAGATATTTCTGCTGTTTTAAAATGGGAAGGAATACTTATAGATCCTATTGGGGCTTTAGTGGCAGTTTTGGTTTTTGAATTTATAAGTGTAGGGGGGGGAAGTGGTTTTACTAAAACAGCACTTAGCGAATTTGGTAAAATATTATTATTCGGAACTTCATTCGGATTTACTTTTGCTCATGCATTAACTTTTGTAATTAATAAAAAATGGATTCCTCATTATCTTTTAAATGTGGTATCCTTGTCAACTGTTCTATTTGTATTTGTAGAATCGGAAGTATTTGCTCATGAATCTGGATTGCTAGCAGTTGTAGTTATGGGTATGGTGCTTGGAAATGGAAAATTGAAAAATCTGAAAGAACTATTGTATTTTAAGGAATCATTAAGTGTTTTATTGATTTCAATTCTGTTTATTCTCTTATCAGCAAACATAAATATGGTAGATTTAATGCTACTTTACAATTGGAAAACAGCACTATTATTTTTTCTTATTGTTTTTATCATTAGACCACTAGGAGTATTTCTAAGTACTTATAAATCAAATTTAAAATTCAAAGAAAAACTCTTTATAAGTTGGGTTGGCCCCAGAGGTATTGTAGCTGCTGGTATTGCCTCTCTTTTTGGAAGTAAATTATTAAAACAAGGAGTAGAAGGAGCAGAGTATATTACACCATTAGTTTTTATGATTGTTTTAGGTACTGTATTGTTAAATGCTACCACAGCTAGATTATTTGCAAAAATTGTAGGTGTATTTTTGAAAAATTCTGATGGTATTCTTATTGTTGGAGCTTCCAAAGCATCTAGACTTATCGCCAATTATTTACAAAATTTGGAAAAAAGAGTAGTATTGATTGATGCCAATACTTCTTTTATAGAAGAATCTAATAAACAGGGACTAGAGGCCTATGTGGTTAATATATATGATGATGATTTAACTGACAATATCGAGTTAAATGATATTGGATATTTAATAGCATTATCAGGTAGTGATGCTGTAAATAAGTTTGCCGTAAATAACTTTGCAACTACTTTTGGGGAACATGGTTCATTTCGTTTAATTAGTGCTGAAGAAGTAAAAAGTCAGGATTATGAATATAAAAAACAATTTTTCACTCCAAAGGATGATTATATAAATCTTAGTGAAGCCGTTAGAGATTTTCCAAATTTATATGAAATAATAATAGACTCAGATAAAGATTATAAACAAACTTTAGAGAAGTTACACAATCAATTAGAGTCTGTTCCTCTATTTGTAAAAACTTCTAGTAATAATATATTCGTAATTAATGAATTTGAGTCAAAAAAACTACCAAAAAAAGGTATCACTTTGATTTATGTAGGGCAAAAAATTTAAGAATACTAGAGGTCTAACTGGAAAGTGTCTTTAAGTATCTTTATATGTGGATTTTTTTCTTTTAATTTATTGTATTTCTCTTGGGGAGTGTAGGCAAATTTCTTTTCTACAGTTTCACTTACCGTAACATTTATAGTAATACTATAATTATTCAGAGACTCTCTTAAAAATTTGAGAAGTTTTGGTTTACCTAACTTTAATTGATCCTCCATAAGTTTATTGGGGAGCATAAAGTGAATATTAAAGTTTTCTAAGAGTTCAGGTTGAGAAGTAGCTAAAATTGAAGCCATACTTTTTTCACCTTTTTTAATTTGTAATTTTTGATAATTACTCCATGTTTTTTCCAAATCTTTATCAGAAAATGAATCTTTAGGGTGATTTTCATAATTAATTTCAATTGGCTTCTTTTGTTGCTCCTTCTTTTGATGAATGCTTTTTAAAGAAAGTGAATTATTTCTTCTTTTAAGGTTTTGCAAAATTGGAGACTTTGTAATTTCTATTTCTTTAGAAATTACTTTTTTCACGGAATTATCTAAAATTTCCTTTTTTGTAGGTTCTAGTTTTTCTATGATTTCAAGTTTTTTTACTGGAGATAATGAAGTAAAAAATGTTGCAGGTATTATATAGTTAGCTGTTTTTTTTTTTTCTCCATCAAAAGTGATAGAGGCAATTTGCATTAGGGTTAGCTCTACAAGAAGTCGTTGATTTTTACTGGTCCTATAATTTAAATCACATTGATTGGCCTTTTCTATAGATTGTATGAGAAAAGAAATGGAGGCTTTAGAAGATTGTTCTAAATATTTTTTTTTTGCATTATCACCAACCTCAAGAAGGCTTATTGTTGAGTTATCTTTTGCAACTAATATATCTCTAAAATGAGAAGCCAACCCATTTATGAAATGGTGACCCTCAAAACCTTTAGCCAAGATCGTGTTAAAGTTGTTTAAAACCTCTGGAATTTTATTTTCCAACAAGAGCTCTGTCATTGAAAAATAAGTATCATAATCTAATACATTTAAGTTTTGAGTAACTGCTTCTCGGGTTAATTTATTGCCAGAAAAACTTATAACTCTGTCAAAAATTGATAAAGCATCACGCATTGCACCATCAGCTTTTTGGGCAATAATATGAAGGGCGTCATCATCTGCAACAATACCTTCTTTTTCTGAAATAGTTTTTAAAAATTTTTTAGTATCTAAAACAGTAATTCGTTTAAAATCAAAAATTTGACATCGTGACAGAATTGTTGGAATAATTTTATGTTTTTCTGTAGTAGCTAATATAAATATAGCATGAGCTGGTGGTTCCTCTAAAGTTTTTAAAAAAGCATTAAAGGCCGCTTGAGATAACATATGAACTTCATCAATAATATAGACTTTATAATTCCCGGTTTGAGGAGGTATCCTAACTTGATCAGTTAAGTTTCTTATATCATCAACTGAATTATTAGAAGCAGCATCCAATTCAAAAATATTAAATGCAAAATCTTCATCATCTGAAATTAAATCCTGTTGATTAATACTTTTTGCTAAAATTCTAGCACAAGAAGTTTTTCCAACTCCTCTTGGTCCTGTAAAAAGTAAAGCTTGGGCTAAATGATTGTTTTTTATAGCGTTTTGAAGCGTATTAGTGATAGCTTGTTGCCCAACAACATCCTCAAAATTTTGTGGTCTGTATTTACGTGCAGAAACTATAAAATGCTCCATATTTGATTGCGTATCTTTGTCTAACAAATGTAAGTATCTACAATAGTAATTACAATATGCTTTCTCAACAAAACACTAAAGTTGTAAACAAATTGTATTAATTAATTACTTTTGAGAGTAACAAATAAATTTAAATATGAAAGTTAATAAGAATATTATTTTCACTTGTGTGTTAATTTTTTTAGTAGTCTCCTATAGTTTTAAAGAATCATTCAGCACACCCAATGTTGAAATTCAAGAGATTGGTCCTAATGACGAAGTAGCTTATTTTGCTAGTGGCTGTTTTTGGTGTGTAGAAGCTATTTTTGAAAGTGTAGAAGGTGTAAGTGAGGCCATTTCTGGTTATGCAGGAGGTCATACAAAAAATCCAACATATCAATCAATTGGAACAGGAAGAACAGGACATGCTGAGGCAGTGGCAGTGTATTATGACCCTCAAATAGTAAACTTTGAAACATTAGTAGATGTATTTTTTGGTTCTCATGATCCAACTACTAAAAATGGACAACACCCAGATTACGGAAGTCAATACAGGTCAATTGCTTTTTATAGTTCAATAAAAGAGAAAGAGATTATTGAAAAGGCTATAAGTAAACTAAATACAGAAGTTTATAATCATAAAATTGTTACTGAGGTAAGCAAACATGTTATTTTTTACAAAGCTGAATCTTATCATCAAAATTATGAGAAACTCAATCCTTACAATAGTTATGTAAGAAACGTATCTGTTCCAAGATTAAAACGTTTTAAGAAAAAATTCCCTAAACTTTTGAAAGAAAAAAAATAAAGATTTTCAAGTTTTATTTTATCTGCAATAAAAAAACGCTGTAAATACAGCGCTTTAAATCATTATCCCCTATAAATTTTCTCGTAAAGGTCTTTGTAGTTTTCTTTTATTATTTCTCTTTTCATTTTCATAGTAGGTGTTAAATGACCTCCATCTATAGTCCACTCATTAGGTGTCAATTCAAATTTTTTGATTTGTTCCCATTTTCCAAAATTCTCGTTGCATTGATCTACTTCTAACTGAATTCTATCGATGATAATCTGAGCACTTGCAATTTCTTCGCAAGAGGTCCCAATTTTATGACCTTTTCTTTCAATCCAATCTCTAATAAAAACAAAATTTGGTTGTATTAAAGCAGCTGGCATTTTTTCATTTTCACCAATAACCATAACTTGTTCTATGAATAAAGATTGTTTTAAGTCTCCCTCTAGTAAAGGTGGAACAATGTATTTACCCCCAGAGGTTTTAAACATTTCTTTTGTTCTTCCTGTAATTTTTAAAAATCCATCGGAGTCTATTTCTCCTTTATCACCAGTGTGAAAGTAACCGTCTTTAATTACCTCAGCTGTTTTTTTCGAATCTTTGTAATACCCTTGCATCACATTTGGTCCTTTTACTAAAATTTCACCATTTTCAGCAATTTTTACCTCCACATTTTTTAAAATTCGACCTACAGTTCCAACTCTAAATCCACGAACACCATTTTGTTCCATAAAGCTAACCGATGTTACAGGTGATGTTTCAGTTAATCCATATCCTTCCATAATTGGCATACCAGCTGCGGTAAAAACTCTTGTTAATCTTTGCTGCAACGCAGAAGCTCCTGAAACCATTAGTTTAAGTTCTCCTCCTAAAGCTGCTTGCCATTTTGAGAAAATTAGTTTACGAGCCAAACCTAACTGTTTTTCATACCACCATCCATTGGCTCCATAAGGTTCATATTTTAAACCTAGATCGACGGCCCAAAAAAACAATTTCTTTTTTATACCAGTTAATTCTTGTCCTTTCAAAACAATACTGTCATATATTTTTTCATATAACCTTGGAACAGCTGTCAGAACATGAGGTTTAACTTCTTGAGAATTTTCAACTAATTTTTCAACCCCTTCAGCAAAATAGATCTCTACACCACAGTATTGATATAAATAAAGTATCATACGTTCAAAAATATGGCATACCGGGAGAAAACTTAAGGCTTTATCATTTCCTTTGGTTAACGGAACACTTTCTTCACTAGTTAAAACATTTGATACAATATTTCCATGAGACAACATTACTCCTTTGGGCCTTCCTGTAGTTCCAGAGGTGTAAATAAGCGTAGCTAAATCTTCACTTTTTACGGCATCTTTTCTAGCTTCAACATCACTTTGATTAGAGGTGTCTTTTCCCAGTTCTAGAAGTTCTTTCCAATTTTTCTCATCAGATATCTCATCAAAAGTATACACCTCTTTGAGTTTTGTATTTCCTTTAATTTTGTTGATTTTTTCTACAATAGATATATCTGAAACAAAACAATAAATAGATTCAGAATGATTTAAAACATATTCATAATCTTCTTTGGATATGGTAGGGTATATAGGTACATTTTGAGCACCGGTTTGAAGAATCCCTATATCCATAATATTCCACTCAGTTCTATTTGTAGAGGAAATAACAGCAATTTTATCATTTGTTTTTACTCCTAAACGAAGTAATGCTCTACTAATAGTATTTGCCTTAGCTATGTAATCTCCACTTGAAGTAGATACCCATTTGTTTTCGTATTTAGTAACCAAAGCATTATCTAGGTTATATTTTTTGTGGGCAAAGTAAGGGAAGTCAAATAATCTGGTTATTTCTGAAGACATAAAGTAATTTTATTTTTTATAAGTTATGAAGCCAAATTACAAAAAACCAATAGATTTCACAATATCATATTTTAAGGCATTATTTCTTAAAGATTATATATTTTGTCGTATAAATTTTTATGTTTTTCTAAAATTATTTTTCTTTTCATTTTTAGAGTAGGGGTTAGATGACCAGATGAAGCCGTCCATTCTTCCTTGGTGATTTCAAATTTTTTGATTTGCTCCCATTTACCAAAATCCTTGTTGCAAACATCTATTTCTTGTTGAATTCTACTTCTTACTTCATTACTATCTTGCAGATTATCAATTTTATACCCTTTTCTATTAACCCATTCATTTACATAATCGAAGTTTATTTGAATAAGCGCGGCTGGCATTTTTTGAGCTTCGCCAATAACCATTACCTGTTCTATAAAACGAGATTTTTTTAATTCACTTTCAATTACTGTTGGAGCAATATATTTTCCACCTGAAGTTTTGAAAATTTCTTTTTTTCTATCAGTTATTTTTAAAAATCCTTCAGAATCAATTTCTCCAATGTCTCCAGAGTGAAGATATCCATCTTTTATGGTTTCATTGGTCAAATCATCTCTTTTGTAATATCCCTGCATTATACAATGTCCTTTCATTAAAATCTCACCATCATCTGCAATTTTAATTTCTATCCCTTTTAAAGGTTTTCCTACAGTTCCAATTTTCAAGCCATTATTTCTTAAATCATTCAATGTAGCTCCTGGAGATGATTCAGTCATCCCATAGCCCTCATAAACAGGAATTCCAGCTGCTGTAAAAACTCTTATTAAACGCGGTTGAAGAGGGGCACTTCCGGAAATCATAAATTCTAAATTACTGCCCAAAGCATCTTGCCATTTTCCAAAAATCAACTTTCTAGCAATACCGAGTTGAAAATGATACCATGATCCATTTTTATGGTATGGTTCATATTGCTCTCCTAGTTTAAGTGCCCAAAAGAAAAGTTTTTTCTTTATCCCTGATAACTTACTTCCTTTATCCACAATTTTATCAAATATTTTTTCTAAAAGTCGTGGAACAACAGCTATCATATTAGGTTTAACTTCTCTTATATTATCACCTAACAGTTCTATGCTTTCTGCAAAGTAAATATTAATGCCCATCATTTGACAATAATATCCAGAAACTCTTTCAAAGACATGACTTACCGGAAGGTAGCTTATTGTCTTTTTACCATATCCATTAAGATCTAATCTATCTGCAGTAACTTTAACATTTTGAACTATATTTTCATGTGACAACATAACTCCTTTGGGAGTTCCTGTAGTACCTGAAGTATAAATTATTGTAGCTATATTTTGAGGACTTATACTATTTTTGATTTCACCAATCTTAGATATAAAATTTTTATTTTTTCCAAGTTCTAAAAAAGAATTCCAACCAATTTTAGAGTTCTCATCAATACGATAAACTTCTTTAAGTTGGGTTTTACTTTTTACAGCGTTAACTTTTTCATAAATATCATCTCCTGCAATAAAGCAATATTTAGAATCTGAATGATTTAGTACATATTCGTAATCTTTTTCAGACAATGTTGCATAAAGAGGAACATTTTGTGCACCTATTTGTAGGATTCCAATATCTAAAAAGTGCCATTTTGGTTGGTTTACAGGAACGATAATTGCAATTTTATCATTTGGCTTAATTCCTAAGGTTAATAAAGCGCTACTAACTTGATTGGCAATTTTAATAAATTCTTCACTAGAATAACTTATCCATTTGCCTTTCTCTTTGTAAACTAATGCTTCTTTTTGTGGATAGTTGGAGTTTTGATATTCGATACAATCAAAAACTCGGGTTATTTTTTCCGTCATAATTATTTAATATGATGACAAGATAAAAAAAATAGGCTTCATTTCTGAAGCCTAGATAATTGATGTAAAAATTTTTACCCCTAAAAATGAAAAATCAATCGATACAAATCTAAATAAAAAAAATATAAAACAAAGTATTATTTTTAAAAAAAAATAATAATTTTTTTACTATTTTTTATTCAACCATCGCCTAGCATTCACAAATGCTTCTATCCATGGAGAAACTTCATCTTTTCTATCTTCCACATAGTTAGCCCAATTCCATTGATAAGTAGATCTTTCTATATGGGGCATAGTGGCTAAATGCCTTCCTGACTTATCACACATCATGGCTGTATTAAAATCAGAGCCGTTTGGATTGTGTGGATAGGCATCGTAGGCGTATTTGGCTACAATTTCATACTTGTCTTCAGGATAGGGGAACTTAAACTTACCTTCACCATGAGATATCCAAACTCCTAGGGTTGATCCTGCTAAGCTTGATAACATCACAGAATTATTTTCTTGAATTTTTACTGATGTAAATGCACTTTCATGCTTCTTGGAATCATTGTAAGTCATTTTTCCATGAACTTCATGTTCTGGATTCATTAATTCCAGTTCCATCCATAACTGACATCCATTACATATTCCTACACTTAAAGTATCTTTTCTATCAAAGAAAGATTTTAGAGCTTTTTTTGCTTTTTCATTATATAAAAAAGCACCAGCCCATCCTTTTGCTGATCCAAGAACATCAGAATTAGAAAAGCCTCCAACGGCGCCAATAAATTGAATGTCTTTTAATGTTTCTCTACCAGTTATTAAATCCGTCATGTGAACATCTTTAACATCAAAACCTGCCAAATACATAGCATTTGCCATTTCACGTTCAGAATTACTTCCTTTTTCACGAATAATTGCTGCTTTTGGCCTTGGCAGATTTTCATTAATCTTTGGCAGTTTTCCTGAAAAATTTTGAGGAAATTTAAATTGTAAAGGTTGTTTTTTAAAATTATTGAATCGATGTTGAGCTAAACCATTTGAAGTTTGTTTTTGATCTAGTAAATAAGATGTTGTAAACCAAGTGTCTCTTACAGAAGAAACATCAAAATTAAAAATGTCTTCGTGATTTTTAATAGTTACAGTTCCTTTATTTATTACTTCCCCGATCTTGAAAAATTCAATATTTTTATCTTGTAAAGATTTTTCAATAGAGAGATCACCTTGAAATACTATTCCAGCATTTTCAGAAAATAGTAATTTAATAGAATCAATCTCTGACAGTGATGTTAAATCAATTTTTGCTCCAAGCTTATTATCTGCAAAACACATTTCAAGTAAGGTTGTGATTAAACCTCCAGAAGCTACATCATGTCCAGAGTGAATTTTATCTTCTTTGATTAGGTTTTGTATGGTGTTAAATGTATTTCTTACAAAGGCTACATTTTTTACATCTGGAGCTTCGTTACCAATAGTATTTAAAACTTGATTAAATGAACTTCCACCTAATTTATAAGAATCTTGTGATATATTTATATAATAAATAAAGGTATTGTTATGTTTTAAAACGGGTTCAACTACTTTGCTTATTTGATTACAGTTTCCTGCAGCAGATATAATTACTGTTCCTGGTGAGATAACCTCTTCATTTGGATATTTCTGTTTCATAGATAACGAATCTTTACCCGTGGGAACGTTAATACCCAATTCAATTGAGAATTTTGAAATTGCTTCTACAGCCTCGTATAGTCGAGCATCTTCACCCTCGTTTTTACATGGCCACATCCAATTTGCAGATAAAGACACGCTTTTTAAATTCTCTTTCAGTGGGGCCCAAACCATATTTGTAAGTGCCTCAGTGATTGCATTTCTACTCCCAGCTTTAGGATCTATTAAAGCAGCAATAGGGGAGTGGCCAATAGATGTTGCTACCCCTTCTTTTCCGTTGAAATCTAATGCCATTACACCAACATTATTGAGAGGAATTTGAAGGGATCCGACACATTGTTGTTTGGCAACTTTACCACCAACACACCTATCTACTTTATTTGTTAACCAATCTTTACAAGCTACAGCTTCTAATTGAATGACTTGAGTTAAATAAGTGTGTAAATTTTTGGTTTTATATCTAGGGTTTTTATAATTTCTTTGTACAGTTTTATCTGTCATTATGGTTTTTGGAGAGCTTCCGAACATATCCTCTAGTGCCAAATCCATTGGGGTGTCACCATTAGTTTTAGATGTAAATGTGAATCTATTATTGCCAGTAACATCTCCTACTTTATACATTGGAGAACGTTCTCTATCAGCTATTTTCTGAAGCATGTCTGAATGTTTTTCTGCTATAACTAAGCCCATTCTTTCTTGTGATTCATTCCCAATAATTTCTTTAGCAGATAATGTAGGATCTCCAACTGGTAGTTTATCTAAATTTATTTTACCTCCTGTATCCTCTACTAATTCAGATAAACAATTTAAATGACCACCTGCTCCATGATCATGAATTGAAACTATGAAGTTTTCTTCACTCTCTATCATTCCTCTTACTGCATTTGCGGCACGTTTTTGCATTTCAGGATTAGATCTTTGAACAGCATTAAGTTCAATTCCAGATGCAAACTCTCCAGTATCTGCTGATGATACCGCAGCTCCTCCCATTCCAATTCTATAATTTTCTCCACCTAAAATAACAATTTTATCACCTTCTTTAGGCGTGTCTTTTAGTGCTTGATTAGCTTTTCCGTACCCAATACCTCCAGCTTGCATAATAACTTTATCAAATCCAAGTTTTCTTGCAGCTGATGAACTAGAAGATGAATTTTCTTCATGTTCAAATGTTAATACAGATCCAGATATGAGGGGTTGTCCAAACTTATTTCCAAAATCAGAGGCTCCATTGGATGCTTTGATTAAAATATCCATAGGAGTTTGATATAACCAGGGTCGTTCTTTCATTTTTTGTTCCCAAAATCTATCTTTGGTTAGACGTGAATAAGATGTCATATATACTGCAGTTCCAGCTAGAGGTAAAGAACCTTTTCCACCAGCCAGTCGATCTCTAATTTCACCCCCAGATCCAGTAGCAGCACCATTAAAGGGTTCTACAGTTGTAGGGAAGTTGTGGGTCTCTGCTTTTAGAGAAATAACAGAATCAAATTTTTCTGTTTTATAATAGTCAGGAATGTCTGCTCTTTTTGGTGCAAATTGTTCAACAGAAGGTCCTTTTATGAATGCTACATTATCCTTGTAAGCAGAAACAATATCATTGGGGTGTTGTTTAGAGGTTTCTTTAATCATTTTGAAAAGAGAGGTGGGTTTTTCTTCACCATCAATAACAAAAGTCCCATTAAAAATTTTATGTCTACAATGTTCAGAATTAACTTGTGAAAATCCAAAAACCTCAGAATCTGTTAGTTTTCTATTTATTTTTTTAGAAACACCCTCCAAATATGTAATTTCTTCCTCATTTAATGCCAATCCTTCTTTACTATTAAAGGAGGTTATATCATCGATTAAATAAATGGGTTCTGGTTTAATATCTATGGTAAATATATTTTGATCTAGACCTGAAAATTTTTGAAATATCATAGCATCATAATCAGAAAAGTCTTTATGAACTTGATTAAATTCTTCTATTCTTATAATCCCTTTAATTCCCATATTTTGGGTAATTTCAACAGCATTAGTACTCCATGGAGTTATCATTGCTGATCTTGGGCCAATAAAAAAGTTATTAATAGATGATACCAAATTATTAGTTTCCTTTGAAACTAGCTCAGAGCATGAAAATAACCATGTTAGTTTAGTTTTATTTTCATTACTTAGTTCTTCTGTTGTTTGAACAGCAAATATTTTGCTATTTGGGTTTCCAAAGAAATTGATCATTCTAAATATGATTTGTTAAATTATTCTAGCAAATTTAAAAACTTTCACTCTTAAGTTTAACAATCTAAACCTCTTTTTTCAAAGGTTATAAATCATTTATCAACAAAAAATTAATATATTGAATGAATATATTTAAAAATGTGTTTTTTAGCTTAAGATAGAGCCATAAAATTTTAAATTATTTAATTTTTTAAAACCAACCTCTACTTTAAACTATCGGAGAAAACAATAGTCTAAGTATAAATTTATTACAATGAAAAAAATCTCAAAAGCAGTAAGTTTATTAGGTCTTCTTTTTATTTTGATTAGTGGCACCATAGACTTAGATGACTTATTTAATTATGAGAACCAAAATATTCCCTCCTATATTACAAAAGATAATACGCCAGTATCAAATCAGATCGTCAACCAAATAACTACTTTGGGAAGAGTTTTATTTTATGATAAAAATCTATCTGAAAATAATACAATAGCTTGTGCAAGTTGTCATCAGCAAGCTTTTGCTTTTAGTGACCCTTTAACTTCTAGTGTTGGATTAAACGGAGGCAATACTGGTAGACATTCAATGCGATTGGTGAATAGTCGATTTTCTAATGAAGAAAATTTTTTTTGGGATGAAAGAGCTGCTAATTTAGAAAATCAAGTTACTCAACCCATTCAAGATCACATAGAAATGGGTTTTAGTGGAACTAATGGTGATCCAGATTTTAATGATTTAATAACAAAACTTTCTGCAATAGATTATTATCAAATATTGTTTGAGTTTTCTTATGGAAACTCTTCTATCGATGAAGATAAAATTCAAAGAGCTTTGGCTCAGTTTATAAGAAGTATTCAATCTTTTGATTCTAAATTTGATGAAGGTTTTGTGCAATCTCCAAACTTAAATGCACCTTTTCCAAATTTTACTCCCCAAGAAAATTTAGGAAAACAATTATTTTTAAATCCACCTCCAAATGGTGGGGCTGGATGTGTTGGATGTCATGCACCTCCTGAGTTTGATATAGATCCCAATACATTAAATAATGGAGTGATTGGAGTAATAGGTAATTCATCTGAAATAGATGTGAATAATACAAGATCACCATCTTTAAGAGATATAGTTAATCCTGATGGAAGTTTAAATGGGCCGATGATGCATGATGGAAGTATGACTACTTTATTGGAGGTTATCGAACATTATAATACTATTCCTAATAATCCTGATAACACAAATTTGGATAATAGATTACAGGGACCTGGAAATCAAACCCAACAATTAAATCTAACCAACAATGAAAAAAATGCTTTAGAGGCTTTCTTAAAAACATTAACGGGTTCAGATATTTATACTAATGAAAAATGGTCCAATCCTTTTGATGAAGAAGGAAATATTTCTATTGTAGGCGGCCAATTGTCTACAAATGAAAATAGTTTTGAAAAGTCTATTATTGTTTTTCCAAATCCAATAGAGACTGATATGAATATCCAATTAGAAAACGGAAAATATAGGGTTCTAATTTATAATGTTAAGGGTAAAATGGTGTCTGAAAATAAGATTTTTGGAAATGAGATTTTAAATTTAGAAACCTTAACAAAAGGAATTTATCTCCTATTAATTAAAGATGTTGAATCTTCCAAAGTGTATAAAAAGAAGTTTATAAAACTGTAAAAAATTGTGTAAACAACTTTTATTACTTCACATTTATTTTTTAATAAACTTTCTAGTGATTGAACTACTATTATTAGATATTTTAACAATATAAATACCTCTATTGATAGAAGAAATATCAAGTTGAGAATTTTCAGGGTAAATAGTCTTTTTAAGTAGTTCTTTACCTAGAATAGAATATATCTTAATTGTTACTATATCTTTATTTATAATTTGAATAAAATTACCAACGGTAGGGTTAGGGTATATAGTCGTTTGATTATTTAGTGAATACTCCGAATTTGAAAGTAGCGTTCCCCAGATTAAATTAACATATTCAGGAAAATCTATAAAAGGATTTCTATTTCCTTGAAAAATATAAGCTTCATTATTTCTCTTTATTTCACGTGCACTGACGGGATCATCATTATGCCATTTATAAAGTAATTGTAAATACCAAGTCTCATAAACCTGGTTGTTAGTTCCATTTAATGGGTTATTAGTTGTCGTGTGATTATCCCATGAGTTATCAGTTACTTCGTCTTCATATCTCACAGCAAAATATAATAGCATTCTTGCAATATCTCCCTTAAATTCATCTATGGGTTCAAAAACAACCCCAGAATATGATCCAAAAGTATTTTGCCCAACTTTTGAGCCATTATTTGACATCCAAGTGTCATTAGTAACCTCACCAAATGGATAATTCGCCCTCCTATTATTTACATAGCCGTCAGTTGGAACAACATGATGAATATCTGTTCTCATAGGAAGTTGCTCATTGAAAAAACCTTGAGGAAAAATATGTTCACGGTTGTAGCAATCATTTTCAGAATTATAGTTTCCACAAGTTCTATCGTTATGATTGTAATTGTAGGAATCATCACCTGATGGATTTTCTGAATACATGTCTAAAACAGTATTATCATTTTCATAGAATGAATCATTATCACTAAGAACATAGGCATCATATAAGGCACTATATCCTTGGTCTATATGACCATTTGAAATGATTGATTTTAATTGTGTTTTTAATGTATATCCATTTCCTGTAGCAGAATTATAATAGCCAGGTGGGATTTGGGCGTAAGAATTTATTCCTAATGTGATTAAGATAAATGTTAGTGTTTTTTTTGTAATCAAATTTTGATAATTTTTGTTGATAAAGACACTCCTTTATGAGAAACTTTAATAAAATAAATGCCTTTAGATAATGCTGAAATATCTAATATAGAATCTATTTGATTAAGTTTTGTATGAATCAATTTTTTTCCAAAGATACTAAATACTTCTACTTTTACATCTTGGTTAAATTTAATATTTAAAAAACCGTCTGAAGTTGGATTTGGATATACAGATAATTGTTTCCACTGATCTTCTTCAGTACTCAGAGTAAGATGAGTTCCACCGATATCATCAAAAGTATCCATAGGGAAAATTTCCCATTCAGTATCGAGATCAAAATTGATATTAGGTTCAACTACTGTTGACTTCCTTCTCAGTGTTTTATCTTTTGCAAAATTTGAGCTACCTCCTCCAAATTCACCTACAATGTCAATTAGAATATCATCTTTGAATAAGCCAACAGGATCATTTCCATTAAAGTTTAAAGGTTCTCCATAATTAGTACTTTGGTTATTAGCAACTATTATATCAGCCTGATCTAAAAGGATTTGAGAATTTGCATTTGCATTTATAATGACGATAACATCTCCTACATTAATTGTTCCAGTTAAATCAAATCTTTCTGACCATTCACCACCACCATTACTATCTCTTCTTAGGTTGTATCCATCAAGTTCAACAGGTGATGTTATTAAATTTGCAATTTCAATCGCTTTGTTATTACTACTACCCTCCACATACTCTGAAATTAAAAGCTCCATGGGAGTATTTGAATTACCGTCAGTTGTTGTTGCATTTACAGGAGCACTTTGTGCAGATGTATTATTAACTTCATCAACTGCCTCTAGAGTTACGATATAGGTTGTAGATGCTGTTAAACCATTAATAATATAAGTGCTAATATTAATCATATCATAGAAAATATTATCAATGTAAATATTATAATGAATAACTTCTGTATTGTCTGTAGATGGATCCCAAGTAATCTTAAATGAGACATCGGTTTCTTCACTGATAACAATATTTGTAGGAACTGAAGGAGCTTCAATATCTTCCTGTGTAGTTACTGATAATGGTGAGCTTTGTGCAGATATATTATCTGCAATATCTCTAGCTGATACAGTAAAATCATATGTGATATTGGAAGATAGTCCAGTAATTGTATAATTTGTATTTGAAGTTGAGGTTTCTAAATTTCCATCAACATAAATATCATAACTACTAACTCCCACATTGTCAGTAGAAGCATCCCATGAGAGTTCAATCGAAAATGTAGTAGTATTCGAGGCAATTAATCCAGAGGGCACTGAAGGGGCTTCAGTATCTGTATTCGAGTAAATACCCCAAATATCTTCAGCTTCTGGTCCACCCCATATTCTTGTGGCTAACCTTGGATTATCTATAAATGGATTTCTATTTCCTTGTGCATCAGAATTAGAAGTATTTTCATGGTATGGATTACGTTGTTTTTCAATATCTGAAACTGGGTCATCAGCATTCCATTGTAAAAACAAATCAATCATATCATCTGGAGTGTCTGTATTGCTTCCAATTCCAACATTAGATGGTAGAGTTCTATCATCATATCGTAGATACATATACATGATAATTCTTGCTACATCACCTTTCCATTCATCCCCAGGATACCAACCTGTTCCTGTTGCCCCAGAATTTCCAGATCCTTCTATAAATTTTTTATTTCCTCTTGAAGAATTTCTTTGTGAATCACAAGGTCTTAAATTATGTGCATCTGCATAGGGAGGGCCATTTGTTCCATCTTCGTCTAAATCTGGTGTTGCTAAAGAGGTAGGGTATACATGTTCTCTATTCCATAGACCACTGCAACTACTTGATGTGCAATTATCATTAATATTTCTTTCGCGATCATTTGTGCTATCTGAGTCAGATCCGTTTTCAAATCCATAAACAAGTAATACTTCATCACTGTCGATAGGGTTCATGTCAGTAACCATTACAGCATTCCATATGCCTGGAGTATATGATAAATTGTTTGTATGGGTTGTTATAATTTTAGTTGCTAAAGCTTCTTTTAAACTTATTCCAGTAAGATTTAAATTCACATCATTATAATAGCTTTCCTGAGCTAGAATAAATATTGAATACAAGCTGATACTTAAAAAAAGTAATTGTTTTTTCATTATTTTTTAAATAAAAATTAATAGTTACTCAATTTCTTGAGTACATCTTAAAACAAAACTTTTTCAATGCATTTTTTTTTCACTTTTTCACATCTTTTGATAAAGATGTTGAGCATGTGATGCTCACTTATTTCCGCTCTAATTGAGCCATATAAAACCCATCAAAACCAGAGGTATGAGCTAATACTTTATTGTCTTTAACTAATCTAAAATCTTTTCCTGATTCTGAAGCTAAAAATTCAACTATTTGATTCTGGTTTTCAGATGGAAGAACGGAACAGGTAGCATAGACTAATTTTCCACCTTGTTTTACCATCTTAGCATATTGTTGTAGGATTTCTTGTTGTACCTTTTTTATATTTTCAAGAAATTCGGGTTGAAGTTTCCATTTAGAATCAGGATTTCTTCTTAAAACACCCAATCCTGAACAAGGTGCATCAATTAAAACTCGATCAGCCTTACCATGTAATTTTTTAATAGGTTTAGTAGAATCTATGACCCTTGTATCTATGTTGTGAACTTTATTTCTTCTCGCTCTTACTTTAAGTTTTCTTAATTTACTTTCGTAAATATCCATGGCAATAATTTGTCCTTTATTTTTCATAAAAGATGCTAAATGTAATGTTTTACCTCCTGCACCAGCACAGGTGTCAATTACTTTCATTCCAGGCTCTACATCTAAATATTCTGCAACCAATTGAGAGGAGGCATCCTGAACCTCAAAATATCCATTTTTGAAAGCTTCTGTTCTAAAAACATTTGCTCGTTCAATTAATCTCAGTGCATCTTCATGGTTGGGAATAAATTCAGTAAAAATACTTTCTTCATGAAGTATTTTTTGAAGTTCTTTTTTGGTGGTATTTAACGTGTTGGTTCTTAAAATAACTTCTGCTTGTTTATTAAGAGCAGCTAGTTCTTTTGTCCATAATTCTTCTCCAAGCTCAGATATAGCAAGGTTATCTATCCAATCAGGAACAGATTCTCTAAATTTTCGTATTCTTGATAATTCATCAAACCTCCCTTTAATTCTCCGTGTGGGAGTAGGCTCAATTTGATTCCAATCTGGTAAAGCAATACCTTTTAAGACACACCAAACTGAAAATATTCTCCATAGATTATTTCTATCAAAAGGTTCTTTAACAGTTGCAATTTCAGCATATAATCGTTTCCATCGTACAATTTCATAAATTGTCTCTGCAACAAATTTACGATCGCGACTTCCCCATCGTTTATCTCTTTTTAGTGCTTTTTCTACTGCTTTGTCTGCGTAAACACCTTCATTAAAAATATCACGGATACTATCTATAACGGTATATACTAAGTTTCTATGTAACCTCAATATTAAAAATTTAATGCTGCAAAGATAACAATAGACTTTGAGTAAAAAACCTTAATTGTTTTTCTTTTTTGTGTATCTTTTTTTCATTATTTTTTTATCACAAAAAAAATTAATTTAATATGATTAAATTCGCTTCAAATAGTCTGATTGATGAATTTAAATAACCCTATTTATTACATTAAAGGTGTCAGTAACGTTAGGGCTAGTTTAATTTCTGCTGAACTTGGCTTAACTAAAATTATTGATTTACTTCATTTTTTTCCCTACAGGTATATAGATCGGACTAAGTTTTATAAAATAAATGCGCTTATAGATAATAATTCTGATATTCAAATTATCGGAAGAATTACTTCCATTAAAACAATTCAACAAAAAAAAGGAAGTAGATTAATAGGGAAGTTTCAAGACGAGACAGGAACTATGGACTTAGTTTGGTTTAAAGGCCATAAGTGGTTGAAAGATGCTATTAAAATTAATACTCCCTACGTTATTTATGGTAAATTAAATCATTTTAAAGGTAACTTTTCTATTGTTCATCCTGAGATGGACTTATTAGAAGATCACAAAAAAAAAATACAAACTAAATTACAGCCAGTATATTCTTCAACGGATAGGTTAGTAAATAGTGGATTAAGCAATAAAATTTTTAGAGGTTATATTCAGAATATTTTACTTCAAATATTTGAACAAATTCAAGAAAGTTTATCCAATGAACTAATATCTAACCATGGTCTTATTGGGAAAAAAGAGGCTTTATTAAATATTCATTTTCCTACATCACCAGAAATGTTAGAAAAAGCTCAATATCGATTGAAGTTTGAGGAACTTTTTTTTATTCAATTACAACTGATTCGTAAAAAAATCATTAGAAAAAATAAAATTAAAGGATATGTTTTTGCTAAAGTTGGAACTATTTTTAATGAATTTTATAATGAATATTTACCCTTTAAACTTACCAACGCTCAAAAAGTAGTACTTAAAGAAATTAGAAATGATGTTGCTTCTAATGCGCATATGAATCGTTTATTACAAGGAGATGTTGGCTCAGGGAAAACAATTGTAGCATTATTAGCGATGTTGTTAGCTATAGATAATGGCTTTCAAGCCAGTATTATTGCTCCAACAGAAATTTTAGCTACTCAACATTTTAAAGCAATTGATGAATTATTAAAGAAATTAGATGTTTCTGTTGCTTTATTAACAGGCTCCAGTTCAGTAAAAAAAAGAAGGGAAATTCATGAAAGTTTAGAGAATGGAAATCTAAATATATTAATTGGAACACATGCATTATTAGAGGATAAAGTTAAATTTCATAATCTTGGAATTGCTATCATAGATGAACAGCATAGATTTGGTGTTGCACAACGTTCTAAAATGTGGCAAAAGAATACGTTGCCTCCACATATCTTAGTAATGACGGCGACACCTATTCCTAGAACCCTTGCCATGAGTGTCTATGGAGATTTGGATATTTCTGTAATTGATGAATTACCACCAGGTAGGAAAGAGGTGAAAACTGTGCATAGGAATGACAATAACAGATTAGCTGTATTTAAATTTATGAAGCAAGAAATAGAAAAAGGTAGACAAGTCTATGTTGTATATCCGTTAATTCAGGAATCTCAAGCCATGGATTATAAAGACTTAATGGATGGATATGAGAGTATTTCAAGAGAGTTTCCTGTGCCAAAATATCAAATCAGTATTGTTCACGGTAAGATGAAAGCAACTGATAAGGAATATGAAATGCAACGTTTTGTAAAAGGACAAACTCAGATAATGGTTGCAACTACCGTAATAGAGGTAGGAGTTAATGTACCAAATGCTAGTATTATGGTAATTGAAAGTTCAGAACGTTTTGGTTTGAGTCAATTGCATCAATTAAGAGGTAGAGTGGGTCGAGGGGCGGATCAGAGTTATTGTGTTTTATTATCTAGTTTTAAATTATCAACTGAGGCAAAAACAAGATTGAAAACTATGGTGGAAACATCAGATGGTTTTAAAATTGCTGAGGTAGATTTAAAATTGCGTGGTCCTGGGAATATGATGGGTACCCAACAAAGCGGTGTGTTAAATTTAAAAATTGCTGATGTAGTAAAAGACACCCCCATACTTTACAGAGCGAGAAATTCAGCTATAGAAATTTTGCAAGAGGATCCAAATCTTTCAAAAATTAAAAATAATATAATTCAAAAAACATACGCTGAGATTTCTAAAACAACAGGAGTTTGGTCAAATATCAGTTAGTGTTCCATTTTGGTTTTTCTTTTAAAATTTTTTCATAAATAATGCAGTTTTTTTGATGAGCTCCTTTTAAGTATCCTGTACTCATTAAAAATTCATTAGTAATCTCTCCTCCGGTAAATTTAAATGTTTTCCTAAATAATTTCACCCATTCGTCTCTTGTCTTTGGATGATTATTATCTAGCCATGATTGAAAAGAACCAAACTTTTTTTGAATTTCTATTAAAATTTGAGCATTATGAATAACTGCATTTATTTTAAGTCTATTTCTTATAATTCCTGCATCATTTAATAAACGTGTACGTGCTTCATCATTATAATTAGCAATTGTTTTAATTGAGTAGTTTGAATAGGCTTTTCTAAAATTATCTTGCTTATTTAGAATGGTATTCCATGACAAGCCTGCTTGATTGATTTCTAAAATTAACCTTCCAAATAGCTCATTGTCAGAATCTAAGGCGTATCCATATTGAGTATCGTGATAAATTTTATGAACATTATTTTTATCTAAGTTTTTTGTGTAATCGCAATAGGTAGTTTCATTGGCCATAAATAAATGTAATACTTGGTTTTTATCAAAAAAGAGTGTTTTTACTCTTTTAGGTCTTAAGATAGTTATTAGTTTTTTATGTTCTTAAAATAGATGTAAATAACAATATTATTTTTATAAAATAGATATTAAATTTCACTCTTTGTAAATTCTTAAAAATCTTCCCTAAAAAAACTTTAATTTCTTTAAATTTGCAACTAAATCTAAAACATTAGATGAAAATATCATATAACTGGTTAAAACAATTCTTACAAACAGATTGGGAAGTAAATAAAACAAGTGAATTATTAACTGACCTTGGTTTAGAAGTTGAAGGAGTTGAGACTATTGAGTCTATCAAAGGTAGCCTTGAAGGAGTTGTAGTAGGAGAGGTGCTAACATGTGTTCAACATCCTAATGCTGATCGTTTAAAACTAACAACTGTAGATTTAGGATCTGGGGATCCAGTTCAAATTGTTTGTGGAGCTCCCAATGTTGCTGCAGGCCAAAAGGTTCCTGTAGCTACAATAGGAACAATGTTGTATGATGATTCAGGCTCTGGTTTTAAAATTAAGAAAGGTAAAATTAGAGGAGAGGAAAGTCATGGAATGATTTGTGCTGAAGATGAATTGGGTTTAGGAGCTAGTCATGATGGTATTCTAATTCTTGATAATCAATTAAAATCAGGTACTAAGGCAGCTGATGTCTTCAATATAGAAATTGACAAAGTTTTTGAAATTGGTTTAACTCCAAATAGGGCAGATGCTATGAGTCATTATGGAGTTGCTAGAGATTTTCGTGCTGGTTTAATTCAACACGGTATTAATTTAGAGCTTATTACCCCTTCTGTCAGTGATTTTCAGGTTGATGAAAGAAGGCTGAGAATAGACGTTGAAGTAGATAAAAAAGAATCATCACCTCGTTATTGTGGAATATCAATTGTAGATGTTGAGGTAAAAGATTCTCCTGAATGGATTCAAAACCGCCTAAAATCTATTGGCTTAACACCAAAAAATAACATAGTAGACATTACAAATTATGTTTTACACGAATTAGGACAACCTTTACATGCATTTGATGCAGAAAAAATAGAAGGTAATAAAGTTGTTGTCAAAACATTAAAATCTGGTACAAAATTCACCACCTTAGACGGTATTGAAAGAGAATTACATTCTGAAGATATTATGATTTGTGATGCAGCATTAAACCCGTTATGCATTGCAGGTGTTTTTGGAGGAATAAATTCTGGTGTAACAAAAAAAACAACTTCTATATTTTTAGAAAGTGCTTATTTTAATCCTGTTTCTATTAGAAAAACAGCTAAAAGACATGCGTTAAATACTGACGCTTCATTTCGTTTTGAACGAGGTATTGATATTAATTTCACAAAGTATGCATTAAAACGAGCTGCAATTTTAATAAAAGAATATTCAAATGGAAAAATAGCATCAGATATCATGGACTTTTATCCTGAAAAAATGGAAGATTTTCAGGTCTTTTTCTCCTACGAAAATGCTTTTAGATTAATTGGTCAAGAGTTAGATAAAGAAACTATTAAAAACATTTTAGCTTCTTTAGAAATTAAAATCAGTAGTGAGACTGAAGCAGGTCTTGGGTTAACAATACCCTCATTTAGGGTAGATGTTCAAAGAGAAGCGGATATTATAGAAGAAATTCTTAGAGTTTATGGATACAATAATATCAAATTTTCACATAAATTAAATTCATCAATTTCTTTTAACAGTAATAAAGATATTTACTTAGAAAATATTATTGCGAACCAATTGACTTCATTAGGTTTTAATGAAACCATGGCTAACTCTTTAACAAAAGAAGATTATATTTCTTTTTCAAAGAATTTAAAAACTGAATTTAACGTTAGCATGTTAAACCCCTTGAGTAATGATTTAAAAGTTTTAAGACAATCATTACTTTTTAGTGGATTAGAATCTATATCCTACAATCTCAACCGAAAAAATAACTCACTGAAGTTGTATGAATTTGGAAAAACATATCATAAGTACGATCATGGATATCAAGAAGATAAACACCTGACTATTTTTATCTCAGGGGCAAGAACTAAGGATACTTGGACAAACCCATCCCAAAACTCTGATTTCTTTTATTTAAAAGGAATTATAAGGTCTATTTTAGAAAGAATAGGGGTTTCAAATTTAAAAACAAGCCCAATAAAGACTGATGTATTTTCTGAAGGTATAGTATTTAGTTTAGGAAAAAAGAAATTGGTAGAATTTGGTGTAGTTTCTAAACAAATACGAAAAGAATTTGGGATCAAACAAGAAGTTTTATTTGCAGATTTTGATTGGTCAACAATTCTTTCAATTTCTGGTAATAAAAAAATAAAAGTTTCTAACTTAACTAAATTTCCATCAGTAAAAAGAGATTTAGCGCTATTGTTAGACGAAAAAGTTACATTCAAAGAAATATATGATTTGGCATTTCAATCTGAACGAAATTTATTAAAAGATGTTGATTTGTTTGACGTTTATCAGGGAGATAAGCTTCCCGAAGGGAAAAAATCATATGCTGTAAGTTTTGTTTTACAAGATCAAAATAAGACGTTAGAAGATCGTCAAATAGATAAAATAATGCAAAAACTACAACAGTCATTTGAAAAGAATTTAGAGGCTGTTTTAAGATAATAACAAGCTCCTTTTTGGGCCTTTTTTTTTAATTTAATATGTATAAACTATTCATTCGTCCATTTCTGTTTTTATTTGACCCTGAGAAGATACATTATATTACTTTTTCTTTAATTCGTTTCTTATGTAAGGTTCCTTTAATGGCTTTAATAATTAGAAGTATTTATAAAATTGAAGACAAAAGATTAGAAAAAACACTTTTTGGGATTACATTTAAAAATCCAGTCGGTTTAGCCGCAGGTTTTGATAAAAATGCTGTTTTGTTCAATGAATTGGCAAATTTTGGTTTTGGTTTTATAGAAATTGGAACTGTAACACCATTAGGTCAAGAAGGTAATCCTAAAAAAAGACTATTTAGATTAAAAGAGGATAATGGGATCATAAATAGAATGGGGTTTAATAATGATGGTTTAGAGATCGCAATCCAACAATTAAAGAAAAATAAAGGAAAACTTATTATTGGTGGAAATATTGGAAAAAATACACAAACGAGTTCAGAGAACTACACAACTGATTATGAATTATGTTTTAAGGGGCTTTATCCTTTTGTAGATTATTTTGTTTTAAATGTAAGTTGTCCTAACGTTGGAAGTCATGCAAAGTTAAATGACAAATCTTATTTAATAGAGTTAATTACAGCTATTCAAAAGCTAAACAACCAAGAAATTATTCAAAAACCAATTTTATTAAAAATTGCACCTGATTTAAACAATAATCAACTTGATGAAATCATTGAATTGGTAGCAGAAACAAAAATAGATGGTGTTATAGCCTCTAATACTTCAACAACTAGAAATAATTTAAAAGCCTCAAATCGTCTTTTAAAAGAAATTGGTAATGGTGGTTTAAGTGGACAACCAATTAAGGAATTAAGTACTAAAGTAATTAAGTATTTAGCTCAGAATTCTAATAAGGCATTTCCAATTATTGGGGTAGGAGGTATACACTCAGCAGAAGATGCTCTCGAAAAAATTGAGGCAGGTGCAGATTTGGTTCAGATTTATACTGGCTTTATTTATGAAGGACCAGGTTTAATTAAAAAAATTAATAAGGCACTATTAACTCATTAGTTGTAAACCAAAAATGGAGGTTTTAATATCTTTTGTATTTGCTGTTACTTTATTAGCAATTTCCCCTGGTCCAGATAATGTTTTTGTGTTAATGCAAAGTGTAATTTATGGAAAGAAATATGGACTAGCGACCATTCTAGGATTAATGACAGGTTGCATTATTCACACAATATTTTTAGCGGTAGGAATTTCTTCAATTATTAAGGATAATAATAATATTTTTCTTGGAATTAAACTATTTGGCGCTGTCTATCTTTTGTATTTAGCTTATAAAGTATATGGGAGTAGTTCTGTGATTTCAGTTAGTACTGATAAAATTGAAAAAAAGACACCTTTTCAATTGTTTAAAATAGGATTTATTATGAATGTACTAAACCCTAAAGTTACTATCTTTTTTCTAGCACTATTTCCTGGATTTTTATTTACAGAAAAACTATCTATAAGCCTTCAGTTTCTTATTTTAGGTGCTTTGTTTATAGTGGTATCATTTGTTGTTTTTTCATGCATAGCTTTGCTTGGAGGAACTATTTCTGAGAAAATTAAAACAAGCAAAAAAATTGGTATTTGGTTACAGTGGATTCAAATTTTAGTATTTATTGGTATTGCCGTCTTTATTTTGATATAGATTCAATGCTTTAAATTGTATCTTTGAGTAGATGAATAAAGTGAAAATTATAGAATGTCCGAGAGATGCCATGCAGGGTATAAAAAGTCATTTTATTTCTACAGATGCTAAAGCAAGATATATTAACTCTTTATTGAAAGTTGGTTTTGATACTATAGATTTTGGAAGTTTTGTATCCCCTAAAGCAATCCCTCAGATGCGAGACACTGCAGCTGTTTTATCAAAACTAGACCTTTCACAAACTCAAAGTAAATTATTAGCAATTATTGCGAATACGAGGGGAGCTAATGATGCTATCCAATTTGAGGAAATTAATTATTTAGGATATCCATTTTCAATTTCTGAAAATTTTCAAATGCGGAATACACACAAAACAATTCAACAATCCATTAAAGAATTAGAAGAGATTTTATCTATTGCTTCAAAAAAGAATAAAGAAGTTGTTACATACTTGTCTATGGGGTTTGGAAATCCTTACGGTGATCCATGGAATATTAATATTGTGGGAGAATGGACAGAAAAACTATCTGATATGGGCGTTAAAATAATATCGTTATCGGATACTATTGGAAGTTCTAAACCAGATGTGATTGAATATTTATTTTCAAACTTAATTTATAACTATCCGAAAATTGAATTTGGAGCTCATTTGCATACTACTCCTGACTCATGGCATCAAAAAGTTGATGCTGCATTTAAAGCCGGATGTAAGCGCTTTGATGGAGCCATAAAAGGTTACGGTGGATGTCCAATGGCTAAAGATCAGTTAACTGGTAATATGCCAACAGAAAAGCTTCTTTCATATTTTACAGCTCAAAAAGTCAATACAGGAATTAAACCAATGAGTTTTGAAAGTGCTTACAATCAAGCTTTGAAAACTTTCTAACCTATAAGAAAACCTATGAAATATTTCAAACCAATTTTATTTATTTTATCTGCATTACTATTATTATCCTGTTCTTCAGATGATGATAAGATCTCATTTACCCTTTTACAATTAAATGATGTTTACGAAATTTCTTCAATTCAAGGAGGCAACTTTGGAGGAATGGCAAGGGTTGAAACCATTCATAAAGAATTACTAAAGGAGAATGAGAATACAATGCTAGTCATGGCAGGTGATTTTTTAAATCCATCGTTGTTGGGAGGAATGAAACTAAATGGTGAGAAAATTCGTGGTAAACAAATGATTGAGGTAATGAATGCTATGAATTTTGATGTGGTAGCTTTTGGAAATCATGAATTTGACATCCCTAAAAAAGATCTTCAAAATAGAATAAATGAAAGTAGTTTTCCATGGATTTCTTCAAACGTATTCAATAGAACTAAAGAAAGTATTAAACCATTTTATCAAGAAATAAATGGAGTTAAAACCCCTGTAAAGGGGTCATTCATAAAAGAGATTTCAGATGCTGATGGTACAAATATTAAAATAGGTTTTATAAGTGTTTGCATTCCATCTAACCCAAAAGAGTATGTGTTATATAAAGATATGTTTAGTTCTATTCAAAAAGAGTATGACCTTATTAAAGAGGAAGTAGATGTTGTTTTAGGTCTTACACACGTTAAAATAGAACATGATAGAGAAATTGCTAGATTATTACCCAATATTCCCTTGATTATGGGAGGTCATGAACATGATCATAAAAATGAAATGATTGGTAATGTAAAGATTACTAAAGCAGATGCTAATGCTAAAACCGCTTATATTCATTCTATAAATTTTAATAAAAAGACCAAAGAAACCTCCATTTTTTCATTATTAAAAATAATAGATACATCTATTGTAGACGATAAAAAAGTAAAGTTAGTAGTCGATAAATGGATGGAGGTCATGAATTCTCAAATATCAAAAATTGTAGAAAACCCATATGAAATCATTTACAATACAAAAATTCCTTTAGATGGAAGAGATATTCCAATTAGATCTAATCAAACGAACCTTGGTCAATTGATAGCGAAATCTATGGCCTATTCATACAATAATGAAGTAGATTGCGCTATAGTGAACGGTGGTTCTATTCGAATTGATGACCAATTAGTAGGAGATATTAATAGTGTAGATGCTTTTAGAGTATTGCCTTTTGGAGGGGCAGTTTTAAAGGTAAAAATAAAAGGAAGTTTATTGAATAAAGTTTTAGAGTATGGAAACAATGCAGCTGGTTCAGGTGCCTATTTACAACGTAGCTCTATTGAAATGAATGACACTCTATTTTCTATAAACAATAGCACTATCAATCCTTCAAAAACATATACAATTGCCATTAGTGATTATCTAATGAAAGGATTTGATATCCCTTTTTTAACTCCTAATCATCCTGAGGTGATTTCTGTTTTCCATCCTGTATCCACCGATATTTCTTATGATATTAGAAAATCAGTCATCCTTTATTTAAAAACTCTTTAATTTATTTAAATTTAATCTAAATAAGTTTTGTATATATAGTTTCGTGTTATATATTTGCAAAATAAACTAAATATTATTTTTATTAAATCTAAATAAAATGAAAAAACTATCTCTTATTTTAACAATTACGTCTTTGCTTTTTATGTCTTGTGATCCTGATAACAACAATCCTATTGTAGATCCAGAACCAACTGTGGCTCCAGCTAACTATAGCTTTTTAAGAGATGGAGTTACAACAGTTTCTTACAGTGGACAATCAACTAGAATTGCAATGGGACAAGAATTTGTATCAGCACTAAAAGATGCAACAAAAACTGAAACTCAATTGGACGCTATGTTTGATCATCAAGAAGGATCAAACGACTTTGAAGATGCTGATAACCTTGGTTTAAATGCATCTTCAAAAAATATTCGAAGTAAAACAGCTGCATCAACAGATCTATTTTCTGCCAATACTACAGACGCTACAGCCATTAAAAATCAATTTGATTCTTGGATAGCTGAGCAAGTAAGTGATGTATTTCCTAATTGGTCTTCAGACGCTTCAGCAGGAGTAGCTGGTAAAATTCAAGAAGCTGGAGGAGGATCTACTCGTTATGTAAATGGTAAGGGTATTGAAATTAATCAAGCAATTAACAAAGGATTAATTGGAGGTTTAATGGCAGATCAAATGTTAAATAACTACTTAGGTTCTGCTGTTTTAGATGCCGGAACTAATACAGCTGATAATGATGCCGGAACATTAGCTGATGGTAAAAATTATACTACCATGGAGCATAAATGGGATGAGGGATTTGGCTATCTATATGGAGCTGATGATCAAGAAAACCCTACACTTGGAGCCGATAGTTTTTTGAACAAATATTTAGCTAGAGTAGAAGGTGATACAGATTTTCAAGGAATTGCAGCTACTATTTATGATGCTTTTAAATTGGGTAGAGCAGCTATTGTAAACAAAGATTACCTAACCAGAGATGCACAAGTAGATATTATTAGAGAAAATGTTTCTAAAATTATTGCGATAAGATCAATTTATTATTTGCAACAAGGTAAAACAAATTTAGGTACAGATTGGGCTTCTGCTTTTCACGATTTATCTGAAGGCTTTGGTTTTGTTTATAGTTTACAGTTTACAAGAAAGCCAGGAACATCGGCAGCTTATTTTAGCACTTCAGAAGTAAATGGTTTTATTTCTACATTAACAGCAGGCAATGGACTATGGGATATAACAGCGGATGAATTAGACACAATGTCTGATACAATAGCCGCTAGATTTGGTATCTCTGTTGCTCAAGCAGGAAGTTAATAAATTTATAAATAAAAGTGACTATTTATTAGTCACTTTTATCTATTTTTGTCTTTTTATTTAGAATAAATAAATATAATATGTCTAAAAAGTTTTTATCAATAGTTTTTCTATCAGTATTAATAAATGCTTGTTCTAATGATAGAAGTGAGGAATCAATTAGTTTGGTAGATAATTTTGATCGTGGATCAATGCTTACTAATTTATCTGACAATATAATTATACCTTCTTATGAAGGTTTTGCAGCTAAAATGACCCTAATGAAAAATGCAGGGCAGACTTTCACAACATCACCTAACCAAAACACACTTGATGAATTCAGATCATCTTGGTTAGAGGCTTATAAAATTTGGCAACGTGTAGAAATGTTCAATATTGGTAAAGCTGAGGAATTACAATATTCTTATTACATGAATGTGTATCCTTTAAATGTTTCTGATGTTGAAAATAATATTGTTAATGGAGGTTATAATTTAAACAATGTAAATAACCAAGATGCACAAGGCTTTCCAGCACTAGACTATTTGTTGTATGGAATTTCAGATAATGATTCTGATTTAATTGATATGTATTTAACAGGTGCTGATGCTTCTAAATATTCCAATTATGTAAATGCAATCTTGAATCAGATGAATAGTTTAACTCAAGAAGTATTAACCCACTGGAAAAGTTCTTTTAGAAGTAACTTTATAAATAGTAAATCAAATACAGCAACTAGTTCTTTAAATAAGTTAGTAAATGATTTTATTTTTTATTACGAAAAAGGTTTAAGAGCTAATAAAATTGGAATACCTGCAGGTATTTTTTCTACAAACCCATTACCTAATAAAGTAGAGGCCTTTTATAGAAAAGATATTTCAAAAGAATTAGTTCTCGATGCTTTACAAGCGGTAGAGGATTTTTTTAATGGAAAACATTTTAATGGAAATTCCACTGGTGAAAGTTTTAAATCTTACCTCCTGTACTTAGATAGAAATGATATCTATATAAGCACTAGAGATCAATTTAATGCAGCAAGAATAGAAATTAATAACTTAACAAATAATTTATCTGAGCAAGTAATTACAGATAATTCTAAAATGACTAGAGCTTACGATGAATTACAAAAAGCTGTTGTTCTTTTAAAAGTAGATATGCTTCAAGCATTTAGTATAAATATTGATTATGTAGATGCAGATGGTGATTAACCAATAACTTAAAACATAAACCTGAAAAACTTTTATTTTAATAGTTCTTCAGGTTTTTTTTTATTTAATAATGATAACGAAATATTTTAATAAACACACAGATGCAAAACCTCTAGTAGTTTTTCGCATCTTTTTTGGTGTCATGATGTTTATTAGTATGGTTCGTTTTTGGGTAAATGGATGGGTAGATAAACTCTATATAAAACCAACATTCTTTTTTTCTTATTATGGTTTTGAATGGATAAAACCAATTGGTAATTATACCTACTTAATTTTTATAATTTGTGCTTTAGCTTCAATATTTGTTGCCATAGGATTTAAATATAGAATAGCTATTATAATTTTTTTCCTTTCTTTTACATATATAGAATTGATGGATAAAACCACTTACTTAAATCATTATTATTTCGTGAGTGTTCTAAGTTTTTTGTTAATTTTCCTTCCAGCAAATGCTCGTTTTTCAGTAGACTCATTTCTAAATAAAAAACAATACAATCAAATTCCTAGATGGACAATTGATAGTCTTAAATTACTAGTTTCAATCGTCTACTTTTACGCTGGTTTAGCAAAATTAAATTCCGATTGGTTATTGAGAGCTATGCCATTAAAAATATGGTTACCCTCAAAATATGATTTACCCTTAATTGGCAATAATTTAATGCAACAAGATTGGTTTTATTATGCAATGAGTTGGGGAGGTGCTATTTATGATTTAATGATTCCATTTTTATTACTGTTTAGAAAGACTAGATTCTTTGCTTTTATACTGGTCTTGTTCTTTCATATTTTTACAAGAGTATTATTTCCTATAGGGATGTTTCCTTATATAATGATTGTAAGTTCTTTATTATTTTTTGATGCAACAATTCATACAAAAATTATACATTGGATTAAAAAAATCACTTTTATTACAGTCACCAAATTTGAAGAAGTAAAAAAATATCAGTACACAAATTCAGTTAAAAAAATTACTACTAGCGTGGTTATTATTTTTTTTATGGTCCAATTGCTATTTCCTTGGAGGTATTTATTATATCCAGGAGAATTGTTTTGGACAGAAGAGGGGTATCGCTTTTCATGGAGAGTCATGCTTATGGAAAAAGCAGGTGCTGCAAACTTTAAAATAGTAGACAGTGTTTCTAATTCTTCTTTTTATGTACAAAATTCAGATTTTTTGACCTCATTTCAGGAGAAACAAATGAGTTTTCAGCCCGATTTTATTCTTGAATATGCACACTATTTAGGTGATCACTTTGCAAGTCAAGGACATCAAAACATTGAAGTCTATGTAGATAGCTATGTAGCTTTAAATGGCAGAATGAGCCAGCCGTACATTAATTCAACGGTTGATTTATATAAAGTAAAAACATCAATTTTTCATAAAGATTGGATAGTACCATTTACATCAGATATCAAAATTAAAGGACTTTAATTCATGAATTATAAACTGTATTTAACAACTATTTTTTTACTACTACTAGTAATAGTAACTGTTCAATCTCAAGTTTCTGGTACTGTCTACTCTGAGGATAATATTCCAATAAATAAAGTACAAATCTATAATTCTAATGGAGGTCTATTAGCTGAAACTAATTCAAAAGGGGATTTTGAATTTTCATTAAAAAAAGATCAAATTTCAGTTTTTATTTATTCTGAAAATTATAAATTAAAAGAACTTACTATCTTTTTAAATAAGTCAACCAACCTAAAGATAATTTTAAATTCTTTTACCGAAGCACTATCAGAAATACAAATCAAAGCTAGAAAAAGTAAGGTGTTTGAGTTAAAAAGATTACAAGATGTTGTTGGCACCTCTATTTATGCTGGTAAAAAAACAGAAGTGATCTTAGTAGATCAAACTATGGCTAATTTAGCCTCTAACAATGCCAGGCAAATCTACAGCAAAGTGGCTGGTCTAAATATTTTTCAGAACGATGATGCCGGATTGCAGTTAAATATCGGAGGTAGAGGTTTAGACCCAAACAGAACCTCTAATTTTAATACAAGACAAAATGGTTACGATATTAGTGCTGACGTTTTAGGGTATCCAGAAAGTTATTATACTCCAGCATCAGAATCGCTTGAAGAAATTCAGATTGTAAGAGGAGCTGCTTCCTTGCAGTATGGAACTCAGTTTGGAGGCTTGGTAAATTTTATCACAAAATCACCTAATGCAAATAAAGGAATAGAAATTATTTCAAGAAATACACTTGGTAGTTATGGTTTGTATACCAATTTTACAAGTTTTAGTGGTACCAATAGTAAAGTATCTTATTATACATATTTCAATTATAAGAAAGGAGATGGGTTTAGACCCAATTCAGAATTTGAATCTAAAAATGCATTTGTTCATGTAGGGTATGATGTAAATGATAATAATAAGCTTACTTTAGAACTTACTTATTTAGATTATTTAGCACAACAAGCAGGTGGTTTGAGTGACCAAATGTTTGCTACCAATCCTTTTCAAAGTAACAGAAAACGTAATTGGTTTAAAGTAGACTGGCTCTTATATAGCTTAAAATGGTCTCATAAATATTCTGATAACACTAATCTGAGCTTCAATTTCTTTGGATTAAATGCTTCCCGAAAATCCGTAGGTTACAGGGTTAGAAGAGTAGATCTTCCGGATACAGGAGAGGCGAGAGAATTATTAATAGGAGATTTTAATAATATTGGATTGGAAACACGTCTATTGAGTTCATATAAAATAAAGAATATAAAGGCAACTTTTTTAATAGGTTCTAAAATCTACAAAGCATCAAATACAGATTATCAAGGCCCCGGAACAGATGATGCTGATGCTAATTTTTCAAAAGCCATTCAACAATTTCCAAATTATAGAATTCAAGGTGATTTTAAAAATCCCAATTTAAATATTGCTTTATTCAGTGAAAATATTTTTTATCTAACAGATCAACTTTCCATCACACCTGGTGCTAGATTTGAGTATATAAAAACAGAAAGCATGGGAGTTTCAAGAAGAGTAAACTTTGATGCAGCAGGAAACCCTATTGGAGATCAAGAAAATAGTATTAATGAAGCTAAAGAACGTTCTTTTGCCTTACTTGGAATAGGGGTTAGTTATAAACCAAACTCTTTGTTAGAATTGTATGGTAATATTTCCCAAAATTATAGATCTATTACTTTTTCTGATGTAAATATTGTAAATCCTTCTAATGCGGTAGATCCAGAATTAAATGATGAAAACGGTTTTACTGTAGATATGGGAGCAAGAGGAAATATTAATAATTATATTTCTTATGATATCGGTGTTTTTGGATTGTTCTATAAAGACAGAATAGGATTTTTATATACAACCATTCCACCTATAAATAATTTAGGGCAATTAAGAACAAATATTGGTGATGCAAGAATTTTAGGGTTAGAATCTGTACTAGATGTAAATCTAAAAAAAGTGTTTCAGATGGGGGAGCAGTTGAGTCTAAATTATTTTATAAACACCTCTGTTATCAACTCAAAATATACCAATGCAATTACCAATGGCATTGTAGGTAACAAGGTAGAATTTGTGCCAGATGTAAATGTAAAAACAGGCATTCGTTTTGGGGTTAAAAATTTTAGTTCTAGCATACAATATACGTATCTGTCTGATCAGTTTTCAGATTCTGAAAATTCATTTTCAGGAGATGTAAGTGGTATTATAGGTGTGATTCCCTCATACCATGTATTGGATTTTTCAGCAGCCTATACACATAAGTTTATAAAAGTAGAAACGGGTATTAACAATGTATTAAACACCAATTATTTTACAAGAAGAGCCACTGGTTATCCTGGGCCAGGGATTATTCCGTCAATCCCTAGAAATTATTATGTTACCATTAAACTTAAATTGTAAAGGTATCTTAATGGTTTTTTATTTAGAATAATTCAAAATTGTTAAAAACCACTATTGGCTTTTATTTTTTTGCAACTATGTTGTAATTTTAAAAAAAATTTTTCATGATGTTACAATCTGTAGATTTACAAAAGAAACTTATCAAAGAAAGAAAAAAAGGGGTGCAATCTGAAGATATTATTGAATGGGTACACGCTATTTTTAATGAAATTAAAACAACCAACCAATCTGTTTTAGAACGCCTATCTGCATCTCCTATTAGCAGAACTGTGAATGTCTTTGATATAGATGAGATAGATTCTAATGCTATTTTTCACATCTCTCACATAGAAAAAATATGTGTAAATTACAGACTTCGATTCTTAGACAC
>Ga0102889_1000066_pt1 | contig 45314 bp, 57 predicted proteins | sample Colrivmet1551A02_FD_84505 | JGI IMG/M metagenome (GOLD analysis project Ga0102889, IMG submission 84505) | Estuarine microbial communities from the Columbia River estuary - metaG 1551A-02 | ecosystem: Environmental > Aquatic > Marine > Intertidal zone > Estuary | place: USA: Columbia River...
ATACCTGCTGCCCAACTATAGTGGCCGTAACGATCTATCAGTGATTTAAGAGTGTTGGCGGCGCGACTATAGTTTGCCGCCATTGCAGACATAAAAGAATTTCGCTGTGACACATTGTTAATCGTCATAGCGTAATCGTAATAGCTTTTGGGCGCGGCCTCCGCAGGCACGGCTGCCAATAGTGCAATGGCGCTGGCAGCTGAAAGCAAGGTGTTCTTGAAAATGAATTTCATAGTTTGACTCCTGTCTTGTTACTATATTAATATAGTGCCTAACTGGGCAGTTGTCAAGTAAAATGTCTTGGTGTTTTACAAAATTTCGTAAAATTCAAAGCCGCTGCCTTTGCCGCGGGTGTCATAACCTTCGTTATCTATATCAATATCATTATACTCTACGCCAGATAGGATGGGATCGTCCTCTATATCGCTTATAAAAAACTTTAACCTGCGGTGATCAAATACAGTTGTTTCGATTGTTCCAATGAAAAAGTTGCCTTTCTCACTTTGCCATGCTTTGAGGTAAAATCCCGGATCCAAGTCACTTACATTGAAAGTATCAACATGATTCTGACATTCGTCAGTATCTTCTGATTCCCATACGGTGTTTCCATCTTCGTCCGTAACCTTTATGTGCATCATGCCCACATTGGCACCGCTACAATGCTCAATGCTGTCAATCTCATGCCAGTTACCTAGGAACCGCGGGTCTTCTGGATCAGTGATTGGGTTGGGTTCATCATCACCGTATGCGTCCCAGAACAAATGATTGTTGAGTTCTTCATCATCGTCATCACGAACACTCCAGAACTCATATGCTTCTTGTGAAATCTTGCCAAGCACTACTTCACCTCCCCAGCCATTGATTTCTATTTCAAATGTTGCCATGTTACTCTCCTGCGAGTTTGTTTAGCATCCTGTGATGCTCAACCCTCTTGTCAAAATCCAATTCAACGTTTGGATCTAGTTTTATTTTTTCTAGCAGTGTTGACATTAGATCACGCATTACTGCTAGTTCAGTTGATACTCTATACAGTTCATCCAGCAACTTTACTTCTTTACCATTTTCATCAATAACACATACTTCGTTAGAATGAATATATGTGTCGCTATAAGTGCTTAACGAACCAATAGTTATGGTATCTAACGTAACCGGCGAGAGCGACCCCTCAGTTACGTTAAACGTAATATCGCCAAGCGAGGCTGTAGAAGTGTCCGCATATTCGCTGACTTCGTAGTATGTTTCTTTATCCATTATATTAACGGTCTTACGTTTTCTACATTTTCTATTACAGCAGCCCAGTCTTCTTCGTCGACATACCCTGCTTGTTCATTCCATATTTTTACAAGTTGCTCGTTTGCATCCAAGTCGCCAATATCGTAATCAGAAGTTTCCATAATCCCGCTCACCTTCCCAAGGAAATACAATCCAGGTTGGATTTTCTGCTTTGTTAATTTCCATTGCAGTATAATCAATATCATGGAAGCTACTGGCTTGATTGTCCAACAATGCTGCAAAGCGAACGTTTTGTCCCCAAACTGTATTCCAGTTTGGATTATCTGGGAGGCAACCGCCTTGCCAATCCTGCTTAATCCAGTTCATTGTTCTGCCACTGTCGTTAATGTCATCAAAGATTAGGATGTTCTTTTTGCGATCTGGATGGCTTGTTACTTTTTCGTAAATACCATCACTGTCCATTTCTTGAACATAACCATATGCATCCTCTGCCATCCAACAGTTTGTTTCTGGACCATTTAGTCCATTGGTGTCACGGAATCGTACATCCAGCGTATGCATAGGGATACCAGTCATGTTGCTCATAATAACTGCTGGCACTAGCCCGCCGCGAGTAAGCCCAACAATATAGTCAGGGCGCCAATTGTCTGCATACATGAGATTATTGATTGCCATAATCATATGCTCGACATCTTTCCAGTTGTAGTATACTTTTTTAACCATGTTTATTTCTCCAGATCCAGGTTTTAGAACAATAGTAACAGGATGCCACTGTTTTGTCAACTGTTACTTTGATAGTGAATAGCGGATGATCTGTGTTATCACAGTATCCTTGCCAGGGCTCAGATATAAACACTCGTTCTTTTTCCAACATCATCCTGTTTTTTTGTTGTCGTAATTCTAGCTTTTCTTGTTTAGTTAGATTAAATCTACTTTTACGCATCATTTCCAATTTTCTCTACCAGCTACAATGTTGTGTTCATATTTCTTCAATACATCACCATAATAGTTAAAGTCTTTAGCATAGAATGCAAGATAATACACTGGAAACTCAATATCACGAGCCTCTGCATATTCTTCCATATTGAAACATATCATACCCTGTGATGCGAGAGTCTGGCAGTGTTGAATTTTTTCTTCCACTGGCATATCATATACATAATCAGTGCCGTTGCCAAATGGAGTTTCGCTAATAATAATACCCGTGTCTGTAATGTGATTTTGCCAGACAGCCATCAACCCCAATAACGATCCGTGTGTAGGGGCCGCGTCGTCTACAATAACATCTAACGGTTGATTAAAATTAAGTTCTTTGATTTTATCAACAGATTCTGATTTATAGGCATCAGATCCCCAAATAACACGAGTTGATTTAGATTGGGCAGCAAGCATTTCATATGCTTGTTTATACGCTGATACTCGTTTTTCGTAACTTTTTAACATTATATTATTGTTTGTTTCAATATAAAAATTATAATGATCTGGATGAAAATATTCAACGCCGTAAACTCTTGCAGACGAAAACTTTTCCCAGTTCATTTGACTACCTGCGCCACTAACACCTAGTTCTAAAATAGATGCCGCTCTATACCCAATTTTATGGTTATTATTTAAACATTTGTCCACTGCGTCAATGATAAATGGGGCAAACCCCCTGGCTACTCTTCTCCTATTGGCTTTTGTATTATAAATTTCTTCCTTATAGCCAACAGGATCAAATTTGCACAGTTTAGTATATTCCATTTATATTACTCAATCCAGCTACAACATTATGTTCATATTTTTTAATCGTGTTCTTAGCAATATTCCAATCAGGCATCCACAGTCCTAAAAAATGAGAGTCCCAATCTTTTTCATGGCCTGGTACAACAATTTTATCACATTCTAAATCAAATACAACTAACCCATCGCCTGCCAATTCATTAAAATTTTCAATATGTTGTTCACGAGTCCTATTCCACCAGGATTCTACACCCATACCATCTGGGACTTCTGTAATAAACGCCCCATGGTCTGCTACGCTGTTTTTCCATACGTCTAGACTGTAACGCATACGTGGCCAGTCAGTTGCAGCATCATCATTGATTAAATCATAATGTGTTTTATTTGATAGCTTGGAAAGTTTTTCTGGCGCAGTGTAATCATACGCACTCTCCCCAAATAATACTTCGATATTTGGAAATTCTTCTATTATCTTCACGGCATTATTGTAGCTTTCAATTTCTCTGCTGTAGGTAGCTATATCCGTCATATTAGGATGAAAACGTTCAACACCGTATATTGCCACGTCAATGCTTGCCTGCGCATATCTTTTATGACTCCCTGCGCTTGCCACCCCAAGTTCAACATAACTTGAAATTGGGGCGACTAGCTGTATATCGTCAATCAATGAACAGATGAATGGTAGAAACCCACGAGCTGCGCTGCGTTGAATTTTTACTTCGTTAATGTGCAGGTCGTAAAGTTTTTTAGTGTCTATCATCGTGGAGCAAATGCCTGCTGTAGTTTAATGTTGTCAAAAAACTCATTCTTACAAGCAGGGTCGTCGATAAATCTGCCTTTAAGGACTGTTGTTTGTGTTAGACTGCTGTGTGCCATTATGCCACGATTTTCACAACATCCGTGGGTTGCTTGAATGTAGACACCTACATCTTTTGAGTCTGTTGCTCGCATAATCTCACGTGCTATATCCATTGCAAGTTCTTCTTGTAGCGTACCGCGTCTTGCGCACCATTGTGCGATACGAGTGTACTTGCTAAGACCAATCAGTTTATCTGCTGCAATAATACCAATGTACGCAACGCCTTTAACTGGTTGATGGTGGTGTGAGCATACACTTGTTAGCTCGCTACGAACCACTAACATGCCTTCATATTTTTCATTTGTAACGTTATCTGGTTCGTTTGGAAATGCTGTTGCTGACGGGGCTGGATCATAACGGCCTGACATCAATTCGTTAATGTACATTTTTGCCAAACGGCGGCCTGTATCCATACTGTTAGGATCAGTGTGTCTATCAATCACAAGACCGTCTAGCACTGCTTCAAATTTCTCTGTTAGTTCGTTAATAAGTTGATCATGCTCTTCTGGCATAATAAATTCTGCGATGTTATCGCCTGCCCAATAACGGGCTCCTGCGTCATCAAGACGCTTTTTAATTCGTTTGGATGTATTTCCCATGCACTAAGATCCTTTTCTTAAAAATACTATTTCTTTAGTATACTATTATTTAGATTTCTTGTCAAAGTTTTTAATTTCCCAATAATTTTTTAATCATAATACTACAATTAAGGAAGTCTTTGATCAATATTTCCTGCTGTTGTTTAACTAACACTTCATATGATTCATAGTTATCAATCTTGTCGTTAATAAATGCAACAAGTTCATCACGATGTTTCTGAAATGATTCAAAATCAGTTGTCCATTCACTAGGATATTTGAATTCTGGTAGATACATTTCAGCATAGCTGCAACGATCTGGCACGACTGGAATGGCACCCGTTAGCACTGCTTCCATTACACTAATACCCAAGTTTTCATGTAGCGCACAACTAAAGATAACTTTGCTGCCTGCCATTACATCATAGTATGCGCTTTTTTCCAAGTTCATCTTTTGTGTAATAACCATATTAAAATCTGCTGCTAAATCTTCAGCGATCTCTGGTTGTTTGTCAGCATTATAACGATGAGGCCACATCACACGATCAGTTTTAGCTACCGCTTGCCTTGCTAACAATGGCGGTACAATAAGTTCATGTGGCTGTCCGCTGCGGATTGCACGGTGTTCATATTTCTCTGGAATATCTAGATTTTTGAGAAACATTTGGCGATGACTTTCACTAGCATAGTAGTTATAGTCACTGCACATAAACCAGCTTTGTTCTTGCAGCCAAGGCCATGGCTTGCTCATTTTATACCCCAAAATGTCACTGGGATCATAAGCACCTGCATGCCAGATACTGTGTATCTCTACTGGAATGTCCAGTAAGTTGCTCATATATTTGATAGGGGTAATAATAAAGTTCCAAGCGTCAGTAATCAAAAACTTATCACCAGCCTTAACTTTACCATTGCTAAACAAGCGACTAACTTCTGCTGCCTGTGTTGCTTTGTATACGTTTGTTGCACCAAAGTCTAGGAACGCACCAGCAGTGCGCTGCTCTGGAGCAAAGTCTTCGCCGTCAATGGTTACTACCTGATAATCAAGTCCACGTTCAGCAATATCCTGTTCAATAATAACTGGAATGTTATCATACCATTGGCGTGTATATCGCTGATCAATAGGTTCTAGACAAATTATGTATATCGTATTTTTTGTCATTTTGTCCTCTTCATGGAAATCAAAAGAACAGTTACTTGAAGACTATTCCAGATAGTGTTCATTAGTCTCTCCGTTCAATATCATCTTCAGTAAGTTCAGAACCCATCCAAACTTCAATTACTTTAGCAACAGTGTTGCCAGTGTTATATGCTTTATGCCAGGTTAGTACTGGAATGTCAATACTGTCTCCAGCCACATATGTTTTACTTTCGCGATCACCATTAGAGAATTCTAAATCCATACGAATTTGTCCTTCAATAACGTGCCAGTGTTCGCTGCGAATAAAATGACGTTGGTCACTTAGTGGAGTTCCAACATTAAAGGCCAGTTCTTTAACTTGCCAGCCTGGTCCTTTGTGTAGTACTGTGTAGCTACCCCAAGCACGTTGTGTTGTGGGTTGACTCCATTCTTTCAGGATCCAACTACTGGAATTCTTTTTGTCGTCACCACCAACAGCAAACTCAAAACTCAATCGTGGATTAATAACTGTCATTTCTGGAATATTATCTTTGCCGCGATCCCCGCCGTTGGCAAAAATAATCTTACTGTCTGGCCAGGATCCTAATACACGGTTGAGTGCCTCACATGCAGTGCCATCGTCATCATTAAAATCAATAACACGATCAACAACACTCATAGCACTAATAACTCCAGCACGTTCCGTCCAGGGCATAAATGGCCGGCCCTTCTTACGTGTAAGCCAGGCGTCACTATTAAGTGCTACTACTAGGATATCACCTAACTTCTTTGCTTCTTCAAACATGGCGATGTGACCACTGTGAATAGGGTCAAATCCACCACTTACCACTACAACACGATTCATTTATCCCTCCAGTGATTCTAGGAATGTTTCCGCTGCTTCTTCAGCTTCTGCGTCCATTTCATTAACATCAGTATCAAGCAATGGATCTTCCACGTCAAATAAACTATTAAAGCTAGTTGTGCTGGTTGTCAAAGATTTTGCACCGTTAAATGCTGCTAGCATTGGGGCAGCTTCGTCCAACATACTCATCGGTGTTTCGCTACGGAATAGTTCGTCGATAAAATTAACCATGTAAACAATATTACGTGGAACATATGGGTCAAACTGTTGCTGTGCAGCTTGCTTGGGATTTAGTTTCTGCCAGGTACGGAAATCCGGCTTTGCTGACGTTGTCACAATATCAGTTAGTGCATTTGCACGTTGCACACTTTCAATGTGCTGGTATACATTGTGAGACATCAGTAGCATATAGCTGAAACTATCCCAACTTGTTTTACCTTCGTTGCCAACTTTGTTTAGTTCACCTGGAGCATAATGACAAACGTCTCCCAATGTTAAACGATCACCAATTGGTGAACCCCAAGGAAACGGCTTCTTACTTCCAGATAGACGCTTGTCGTCCATAGCCTTTTCCATTACATACATAAAGCGATCATTTTTATGAATATGCTGTGTATACAATGTACCATTGGCAGTTGCAAGGAAAGGACTTGCACAGTCAAACATAACTTCGATATCACTATTCACATGTTCACGCAACGCACGTTTAATAGCAGTGTACGCCATTGCCCATTCTAGACGACTGATGCCCAGATAGTGAAGTACATCACGTTTGCCGCGTTCAAGTTGTTTATCGTCACGCATTTTAATAAGTGTACGCAGCACGACATTAATGTCGTTTTTAGCACTGCCACCGAAAGCAAAGCCTTCAAGATCATGATGCTTCATACTTTCATACCAGTGTTCTGCTTCAGCCCAATTACGTCCCTGCATAACATTCAAGTATTTTGTTTGATATTTGCGATTCTTTTTAAACCAGTTTACATTAAAGTCTGTAAACTCTAAGCACTGATTAAAACTAGTAATACCAGTACGACCACTAAATGTAGGATCCGCCGCCAGTGTTGGAATATCCAGGATCATACTGTAGTCACCTGTGTGTTCCAACCAGTTCAAGATCTTCTGACGTAAACTGTCATCAGTTTTAAAGTTATCCCAGTCACACTGGATAACACCTTTAATAATCTGGAACCCGCCACTGTCACATAGCATAAATGTTTTGCTGCGGTCGCGCTGTTGCACCATAGCATCATCAATGTCAGCTTTAGCTAGGTTAAGTTGTGCGTGTCCTGCTGAATAAAGCCCCCACTTGTATGTGTAGTAACCAGCTTCTTCATTAAGGAAGTTCATGCCTTCGACACCGTTTTCAAATCGATCTGGCATGCGTTCAGGACTAATAAATCCTGGATTAGCCCGCTGCTTGGCAATATAATTATTGTAAAATGTGCTGATACTAGGCAGGAAGATTGCGTAATCCTGGTTGCGTTCAGTTAGATTAACTTTTGGTAAATTCATAGATTTGTCCTTGTTGTTAAGTATTAGTATACAATCTATTTAGATCTTTGTCAAGGAATATTTTAATAAAGATGAAACGACCTCCCGCAGGAGGTCGTTTGCGATAAGTGTTTAGTTTATCGCTGGGGGAGGGCACCAACGTGGATCTTTAGCTTCTTAGCTGAACGGTCACGTTGGATTTTGACACTTACGTCAAATGTTACTGCATTATCTTTTACACTTGAAAAGATATTGTATTCTTGCAACTTATGGCAACGCTTGAGATCGCCCAAGTAGGCTTCAAACAGTCCACGTACACGTGTAGTATCTTTACCGTTGTACATATAACCATCGTATGGCTCAATGATTTTTAGGAGATTGTATTTGATATCCTGTAGTGAGAATGATCCGCTAATGTTGTAGGCGTCAGTTGCGGTTGCAGTTTTTGCAGTTTCAGTAGTCATGTTTTGTTTCCTAATATTAGGGTTGAGATTGAAAGGTTAGGGTTGCACCGTTTTCTTTATCTTCGCTAACGGTGATAGTAAAGTTGCGGCCTGGATATTTGGCATTGATTTTTTCTGCTAGATCTTCTGCCATCATTTCACAACTCTTGTAGTCTAACTCAAGAACACCTTCTGAGTATAGACGCTCCATCCAGCGTTTGAACTGGATGAACTCAATATCACGATCATTATGCGTAACTTCAATAGCTACATGAAAGTGAAAAATATGTCGGTGGGGGACGCCGAGAAAACTCACGTCGTCCCAGCCACCTGTCGCCAATTTTGGGTCTGTAGCGGCTGCGGGGTAACAGTGGATGCCTTCCTTTTGAAAGGTAACCCAAATTTGTCGTTTACTAACATGAACAGTCATGTTTTGTCCTTATTATTCGCCAGCAGCTTTGCGGGCAAGTTTAAGAATTTCCCAGAGTTTCCAGTCAATTTTTTCTGCAAAGTCTAGCATTTTATCAATGTCTTCACGAGTCAGTGTTGAACCAGCTGATGTAGTTGTAGTGACATCAGTTGCTTCTTCATCAATGAGACGAATTTTTTTAGTAGCCATTGGGCATCTCCTATAGTTTGTAAATTTAAACATAATACCTTTTTGACATAGTGTCAAGCATTACTTTTGTTCGTTAAGTTCTTTTTCAGTTTTTACGATATCTTCTTTAAGTTGAAGTTTTTCGCGCTTGAGAGAAACGATATCAAGATCATCTACTGCATTAGTTTTATGCAGTGAAGCAATTTGTTCATCAAGTAAACGGTGTTTACGCACAAGTGCATCTAGATGATTTTTTAGACTAATTTTGGTAGACATGTTTTCTCCTTAAACTGTCAGTGCGGGTAGAATGTAGTCATACTTTGCGATGCCGCTATCTACACTAATCTGTAGTGCGCCACGCTTACTAATTTGCATGAGGCAAGTTCCGCTCATGCCAAGTTTTAGAATTGCAAGCACCTTAGCAAGTGGCCATGCATATCCTTCAGTTAGTTCACCATCAACATTAGTTGCAAATGTACGCTTACCAGTAAAGCTACCATCAGCAGCACCAACAGTTACAATAAGATCACCGTTGTCTGTTTTTACTGTAAAGTTAGGCTCAATGCCACCGTAAATGCCAGCAACTTGGGTTAGTTCGCTAACTTTTTGCTTTGTGGGTTCAAATGTAATATCCCACTCTACGCCTTTAAACTTTACAGTTTGCAAGGCTTGATTAATGAGCTCTTTGCCCATGAAACGATATTGGTCAGTGTTACTTGCACCATCTTTAAACAGCAGATGGTCTGGCTCAGTAACGCCATTGCGCTCTCTGGTAACAACTTCTACAGTTGCATCATCGCCCTGATAATTGGGAAGACCAGTGATACCTGCCAAGAACCCTAGGTTGCCCAAGCCAAACTCACCAGTGAACTCTTGTACTGGTGCATGTACTGTTGCTTTTAGGATAACTGTGCGTTCTGCGTCCATGGCGTCTAGAGAAGTCTCGTTCTCTGTGCCTGTAACTTTTACTGCTTGAATGAAGCCTAGTGCGGCTGTATGTTTTACAATATCTTGAACTACGTCACGTGTTGTCATTATAGACTCCTTATAATGATTTCAGTATACATGGTTTACTGTGTGTTGTCAATGAGTTTTTTATTAATTTCGATAACTTTTTGCAGTATTTCGCTGCCAGTATATTCCACGAACGCTTCTGTATCCTTGGGGAAACAATGTCCACCGTAGCCCAGCTTACCCTCATCATTCATTGCCATGTGGCTGGGTCCAATGTTTGGAAATTTTGCAAGTATGCTGATAAGTTCGTCGTGTTGATAGCTGTCGCCAACTAGTTTATAGATCTCATGGAAGTATGCTACTTTCATAGCAAGCCAGGTATTGTGCATATACTTCACCATGCTGGCAGTTGTGCGATCTGTTCTGATGAATTCAACACCCTGCATAAAACTAAACACACGTTGCCAGTAAGCGCCGGCTGCTCCCCCAAGTATAAACACACGTTGATTAGCAAAGTCTTCAGCGGCAGTTTTAGCACGTAGGAATTCTGGATTATATGTTACATTAGCTGGCAACTTCTCAAGTTGATCTGGGGGAACAGTACTTTTAAGTAGGATTTTGATGTCAGGATTAGCTGCAATCAGCTGTGTTACTACGTCTACTATGACGCTGTCATCACATACTCCGTTTACTGTTGGTGTTGGCACTGCAACAATAGCTGCGCCTGCGTCAGCATGATCAGCGATTCGCTCAGTGCTGTGAGCTGGATCAATAATGACATGTTGCTTTATGTGCGGGGCAATGTACTCCCCAGCAGCTTTGCCAACAAAGCCATATCCTAATGATAGCAGTTTTAGGTTTTCACGTATAGCGGCACCTTCAGCACAGCGTTCTTCGTCATGTACTTCATCACGTAGTCGCTTTAGTTCGCTGCCATAATGCTTAATCTGAAATTGATATTCATTACTACCTGTTTTCACATATTGCTCCATAGCAATATCTAAATTGTTTTCAACGTTTTTTATTATACCGCTTAGTTGTTTACGTTTTGATAGTGTTGTCATTACCAGTGCTTTCTTGTTCTCATATCTGTCGCATTCATGCAACGCAGTTGTTCACACGTTAGTGGTTCAGTTGGCCACTGTATGTTCGCTAAATCAGTTAACTTACCGTAAGGCACACGCCCCTGTGGGCACCAACTTCCAGCTTGTACATATTGTTCATTTGTAACATAAATCTTGTCAATACCAATATAACACTTAATTCCAGTGAATACATTTACTTGTTGATTGATTAGTTTATTGCAGTTTAGGCTATGCCGCTTACCGCTTTTCCAAACAATGTCATGATCTATTTCTACGTCTTTGGGTTTTGGCAATGAACGTTGCCAGCGTTCGTTATAGTTGTTAAACACACTGTAAGTTTTAAAGAATTCAAACTGCTCGTCTGTATATGGGTAAACTTCACTACCAAAGTCTACACGCAATTGTTTTAGTGTTACGCTGTAACCAGTATTGTGTTCTGTTAATGTTGTTGCTAGGGCTAGACATTCATCCCAGCGATCTGGCATCATTGGAACAACTACATTAAGTTCGTTTACGTTTGGTTCATAAAACTCTCTACAAACGTTAGCTAAGTGTGCGGGATCACAAAACTCAATGTGTGCTGTTAAGTTAACTGTATTAATAAGATGCTTATATTGTCGCCACCAGCGTATTGTACGGCTTCCATTGGTAATGATGTTAACTAAGTTACGTGGATTTACTTCTTTAATGTGTTTTACGATGGTACTAAATCGTGGGTTCAGTGTAGGTTCGCCACCACTTAATACATATTGACAAGGACGTTGATAACGCTCTTGCATTAAGTTAATAAATGCGACAGTATCATTGAATACAGGGTACGGGCGCAATCCATCGTGCAACGCCTGCGGGCAATAGCTGCATGCCTGGTTGCAAGTTGATCCCATCGTCCAGTCAACCACTATAGTATCTTGGTGTGGTATTATTTCCTGAACGCCGCTAACTATCACTTGAACTGCTCCGCAAACGGATCAAACTCACTGCCGCATTTCATACTGCATACGCCTAGCTTTCCATCTGCAATTGATGATTTGTTCCAGCTACCCTCAATGCTCTCCATGATGCCGCTTTCCATTGCGCCCTGCAAGCCAAATAGCTTTGCATTGATGTTGTCTTTACCGCCGGCAGCATCAATATGATCCCATATTTGTTCTACTTTTGGATCACTATGCCACCACTTGTACATACGTCCTGCGGTCCAACAGCATGGCATCACTACGCCTTCAGCAGTAATATAAATGTTCTTTTCTTCTGCTACCTTGCACTTGATATGCGCCTTGTCATAGTAGTCACGCATACTGCCGTATGTTTTCTCAATCTCTTTTTGCTTCAGTAAGGCAAGGTTTTGATGCTCTGCTTTTTTCGGCTTAGTGAGCGTAGTAGTCTCTTGACCCTTGCGATTTTGTGCTTGGTGAGTATCTTTTGCTTTACTGTCCGTGGTGATAAATCGCCCAGTTTTCTTACGGATAAACTTTTCAACGCCCCATTCCTTTGCTAGTGCTTCAGCGCGGTCAACATCTACCTCGCTGTGTTCAAATATAATATAATCCCAGCGAGCTCTGCCGCCAGCATCAATAAACGCTTTCATATTGCGTTCAACAATATCCCAGTGTACGCCCTGACGATATAGATGGTTTGTTTTTTCAAGACCATCTACACTAAAAATGACTGCGCCCTTACGTCCAATAACACTGGCAAGTTCACGCCACCAGTCAGCACTGCGAGCGCCTGCGTTGGTGTTCATACTAAGCCACATATTGGGATTGTGTTCCCTGAAATAACGGAACACTTCTAATGTATCCAATGCGCTGATTGGGTCTCCCAAGTTACCGCACATATACATCGTGTTAAGTTGTCGAATAAAATCTGGTTCGAATATTGTTTTACAATCTTCTAAACTCAGTTCTGCTAAGTTGTTACGAATGTGTTGGTTAACAACGCCGCCGTTTTCATTACGGTCACACATTGGACAACTAGCATTACATTTTTGTGTAATCTCTAAATGCACTACACGTATGTCGTTATATTTATACACGGTCTATACTCCAGTCGTCTGACAATTTTAGATAATCAATCAGCAGGTTTTCATTTTTTTGTTTGTATCTACTAACTTCATTAAATAGTGTCTCTTCTGTATACTTGTCACTCAAGGATATACAAAATTCTATTATTTTTTTAATGGTATCCTTATTAATATCCAAAAATAATTCTTTGTATGTTACAGAACAAACTTGAATACCATGTCTTTGTAGTTGCCTTAAAAAGAAGTTGTAATGTCGATTTACCCTGCTAAAGTCCTTGTACCACCAAAGTCTTGATGGGTTTACATAGTCCATCTTCTTCTCAAATAGTTTAAAGTTGGGCGCAGTATTTGATTTTGCATCTCCAAGTAATACAGTTAGCCATGTATATTCTTCAGATAGTATCACTATAAACTTAGTATACTTATATGTGTTTAATACTTCTCTGTATCTTCTTAATGAGAATTTTTCATCGCCAAACTTGTCATCAGGATCCATTCTAAAAAATAAATTCAAATGACGTTCAAGAACAAGTCTGCCACCGTTATTAAAATATTCATTTCGTTCAATATTAGTTGGTTTATCGTTATTGTATCTCAAACCATATATATGTTCCATTATCATTGATGCAAGGAAATTACCTCCGGATCCGCCATGAAACAACACGATTGTATTAGCAGCAGGTAACTCTACGTGGTATTCTATCATCCCCATACCCATCCAATAATAAACTTGTCAACAATGAATGTCAACTCTGCGCCAATAAACACCGCCCAGTAATAATGCCCTAGCCAATTCCACAGTTGCTTGATAACAAACCATGCAGCAATAACACGCAATGTATACCAGAACTCTCCTACTAGGAAAGTATATAAATCTGGCAGGGCTTTGTCATGCCACATCCAGCCAAGTATAATGTTATCATAGTAATAGCTGATTTGCGCTGCTATAACCACGGCAACATAATATGTTACATAGCGATTAATAAATTTGATTACGTTTGCTGTTACTGCTAAACGATATACAACGTATGTTATGTTTTGTATTAGTAATTCAATCAATTATCAAGTACCAGTTTAACTTCGGCGCCTGGGCCAACTTCGCTGGGAAAGCCTCCCCATTCACTAATATAATGTGTAACAACCGCTTTGTACCAAAGTAAACTATTGTGACGAGCGACACTATTAAATTTGTAGATACTGTTGTTGTCAGCTTCCATTGTGGTCAATGCACGTGCTGCTTCTTTTTGTAGTTGGCGTGTATCCATGTCGTCTAGCATCTTCTCTAAGTCAGCTAGCGTCAGTTCCACATATTCATCATCAGTAGTCATCTACAGTTATTCCTCGTAATTTTGCAAACATTGCAGTACCTTCGTCTTTAAAAATATATTTCATATACCTGCTACCATCTGGACGCATATAGCTACAATCAAACCAGTAGTCAATGCCATATTTTAATCCAGCGGCACACAAGTTATCCCCAATGTAATGACAACATATTACCAAGTTAAATTGGCCAATGTCTGACCCCATATTATATCTAGCGCCGTGTGCTAATTCTATAATATCCGCCATTCTATAGTCGATGTAAACTCGTGTTGTCATTTAACTCCAATTACCATAAACCTATTATACATTTCAGTGTCAAGCTCGCCAGCATATAGTACCTTTGACATTTTATATCTATCTACAGTTTGTTGTAAATCCATGGCACAATTTTCGTGTTGAGGATTATCAAAGTAATCATTTGTATGTAACACTACAACTGTACCTTCTGGCAATTTATAGAACCATTAGTTATTCATATGTTCACAACTGGTATTAATAACAATGTTTACTTCACCAAGCATTTTACGTCCAAAATTATCTTTAATTTCATCCATATTAATATTAAATTGCTTGATTTTATCATAATTTTTGTTTACATATTCTTCATAATCTTCTTTAAACTTGTCGTTATCAATCATATAGAGATACCCAGGATTACTAGGAGGCCAAAATAATTTAGTTGTGTCTGCCGTATATGTTCTAAATTTTCCATTAGAAACATAATCCTTATACATACGTTCTGCGGGTTCACGTACACTGGCATCAATATCAATTGAATACATACGCTCAATCTCAAAATTCTCAAAAAGCATGTGTGCGAGAAAATTATACCATGCGCCATATACTGCTACTTTTCCAAGTTGTTTTCCATCTACAACTTTACTTAATTCTTCAATAAGCCATTTTTTACTTTTTACTTGCCCGCGACTAAAGAAGTCATTCATGTCAGGGGCGGCCGCTTCTGATTCAAAATATGTCATCAAATCGTATAGGCGTGCGGTATACTTGTCACCAATAAACATACTGATCAGACCAATAAGCAGTCTCTCTTTTACATCATACTCAGGCATATCCTTGTGAATAATAGTATTATAGAAACTTTTCAGTGTGCGCTCGCCACTCCATAGTTCACCAGCTGGCACTTTTTCATGAATACGCAGCAACAAATCACGACGGCGATAAGCGTTATCGTGATACAACGCCTTGTAAAGTAGTTCATAATCAGCCGCATATTCAGTGCCTGCATAATATTCATGCAAGCCTTTCATCCAGGCGTGGCGATGTACAAAATCAGACTGAAGCATCGTATTGTTCCTTTAACCAATCCCAATCGTTAATCTTACGTAGGGCGTTTTTGTTATCTTTATAGTGTTCACCAAATTCACGCCCCTGTTGTGCGCCTAACAGCGCATACTCACCGTAACGTCTGTTTTCACCACGTGTACACCACACTTCCAAGCGATATGCATCATCCACTTGTTTATTGTTGTCAATAATGTTACTGGCTAGTTTTGTACACTCACGGAAAGCACTACGCCATGCATTGAATGGATCAGTGTTAAACTGTGTAATATTACTTATCTCAAACTTGGGGACAAACTTTGCGCCAATGCTAGTTGTCATGTCTACTTTGAATTCCTCGCAGGCTAACAAGTTCTTTTTGGGGAACAGCTTAACAGCACCATACCCATAGATCAGATCATTAATAGGGTTATGGCTGCGGTATGTGAAAACACATTCCGTTTCTGGTACACCAGGATAGGCTTCACGACGTTCATCTGGCTCAAACTTAAAAGCAAAGTTTTCACTAATAACAGCATCAGCATCGCATACATAAAAGTAGCGTGTGCGGCTTGCTTCAGCGGCGGCTTTGTGTGCTTCAAGCAATCCTTTTACATTGTCAATGCGTTGTGCGTGTGGGGCTTTCTCAAGTAGAATAGCAAAGTTATCGTCAGCCTCTGGCTCGCCGTATGTCAGCATGAATACGTCTAGCATAAAAATCCTCTCAATTTTGGGAAATAAATAACATATAATATATTTATTACACATTATATGAGCATTTAATGAATTTGTCAAATACTTCAGCTGAAAATCTTAGCAACTTACAACAGTTCTGGGACTGGATGGAATCTACTGGCAGAGTAGAAATCGTCTACTTTGAAGCCCCAAGTAAACTATTGCTGAGTCTAATGGATAAAGATGCTATTGATTATTACGATACATGTACAATGGCTGGACTTAGCAATATTATTGATTTATATAGTGAGGTTTCAGATGAAACAAAAGATTTTTTTGTCAATGAAAGTCTTCATGAAGACTGGTATCCTTGGGTAAGTGAAGACAACTACCATTGCTATCAATTAGTCAAAGTGGCTTGGCTGATACGTGACCTTCGTAAAAACGGTCAACAAGCACCTATACATTTTATGAAGAGCGTGGAATGTTATCAATGCCATCCAGGCAGTGATAAGAAATATGCTATGATGTTGCTAGACCCATTACAAACAATTAAATGTTTCTATACTTGGTATCCTGAAATAGATCCCAATCCATGGCACAAAAATTATCCTCACCGTAAAATAACTACTGTAGAAGATTTTGTGAGTATTTTTGAGAAGGCTGGTAATCCAAGTTTTGTTTTTGAATATGGAAATGTAGATTTTACCACTGAAGGATATAAGACATCAACACACTTTGAACCGTTTGCACGTTTTAGTTCTGAGATACTGCTAAAGCGAGCATTTAGAGAAAAGACTGAATTTATACCCTTTAGCGTAAAACACATAAGTTATCGTGATAGTATACACCGACATAAAATGGAAAATGAGAAACATTTATTAAATAACATATATTTTGAGTCTGATGAAATATTTTGGTTGGACGGCATTAAGTTCAATTTGAAACATATCAAAGACAAAAGGTTATGGATACCAGAAATGTATAATAATAATAGTCCAAAGAGTTTATTTGACACTGAATGGAAATACGATCCAAAATTTAATATGACATTCTCATTGGAATATCCAGGAGCATAATATGAAAATTTTTATTGGTTGGGATAGCAAACAGCAGATAGCAAGTCAAGTATGCGAGTATAGCTTACGTGCTAACAGCTTGGGCGAGTTGGACATCGTCCACTTAAAACGGAACGACCTGGTGTTGTCAGGTGATTACTTTAGACGTGACGGTGATCCCAGCAGTACTGAATTTACTTACTGTAGATTTTTAGCACCATACCTGTGCGGCTACAAAGGCTGGAGTATGTTTGTGGACAGTGACTTCCTTTTTACTGCTGATATTGGCGAACTGTTTAACACTGTTTACGGTCAGCGCGGTCATAAGAAGCGGGCCGCTTACTGCGTAAAGCATTTGGAGTATACGCCCAAGAGTGACACAAAGTTTTACGGCGAGCCACAGCTTACGTTTCCTAAAAAGAACTGGAGCAGTCTAATCATCTTTAACAATGAACATCCAAGCACACGCCAACTTACTCCAATGAGTGTAAGCAATCGTAGCCCACAGTGGCTACATCGGTTTAATTGGCTTAATGAGGAAGCTGGTGAATTAGGAACATTGCCAACGACTTGGAATTGGTTAGTGGGAGAATACAATTATGTAGAATCACCACCGCTGGGCATACACTTCACTAACGGCGGTCCGTTCAATGAAGTGCATGGGCAGGATTATGAAGGATTGTGGAACAAGTATATGAAAGAAATGATGTCTAAATAATACTAATAACTTCTTTCATATTTTGATAGTTATAATATACTCCGCCTGGTGAATCACCAGTAATGTAGACTTCACGATTATTTTTTAATAACTCATTTATCAGATTAATAAATGCTGCCTGTGCTTGGTGGTGCGGGGTGTTCAGATAATTTGTTTCATATTGCCATATATTGCTTACTTGTAGAAACACATTATTGTCTTTACCAATTGCTTCGACTACCCGCTCCCAGTTTTTAACCAAGTCAATTTCCATAAACGTATGATCTAACTTGCGTATGCGATCCCAGTGATCCAGCCATACTTCCATTGATTCATAATGATTGACAAAACTTTCAGCAAGCTCTCTGTCATAATTACACGCATGGTATGCTACAAACTTTTCTCTGAGTATTCTTTCCTTAGATTTAAAAAATGTGTGGAAGTCTTTTCCGTCCCATTCATTTAATAATGTCTTTGTCCACCAAATACCAGCTTGACTGAAGTCGGTCCAGATAACACGCTCGAGAGTATCTATAGCGTTCGTCATATGTTTAAACTGATGTAACCCGCTGCACGGAGCAGTCATAACATTACAATTGTATTTTTCAAATCCTGGAATCGCCTCTGTATTTGTAATATACATAACATGCGATTTCATAATTTTTAATCCATACAATTCTTGTTTATCCTCTTGTACTTCATAATGCGAATAACGTGATACAGTATCAACATCCTGATCTGACCAGTTTGTATCCAATAACCATGACTCAGTTTGTTCTATATCATCCTCAGGATAACAACAATATTTGTGAGCTCGTACGCTGTAAGGTATATTGTGTATCATTAATCCATTGTTAAGTGCTATTGGTATAGTGATGTTAAGTGTTCCGTTAGAATCAATTATATCATCTTCTGGGATTTTACCATCCACGGGCTTTAGCCAATATGGAGTATAGTCGTCATGAAAGTTTTCTTCGCTGGCAATAAAGTTAGGATAGTCACCATCCCAGTCTGGAAACAATGATGGCTCTCCTATAGCTATCCATTCTTTAAGATTAATTACTACGCATTGCGTATGAAACTTTGGAGCATCTTCACCTTTGTTTTTATATAGTATATGCCCAGCAGCCAGCCAACGAGTTTTGCTCCACTCTTCGTCAATCACATCCAGTAGTTCTTCTTCAAATTGATTGTTAAGCGGCCAAGTACCCTCAAACCAGAATACAGCTATCTCAAAATTCATATCATACGCTGTACGTAATAAATGTTTTGATCGTTTAAATGTATCGCCAACAAAAACATAATGTCTACAGCTATTCGTCAGATTAATTTCTGTAGCTTTGCGCAATTTAGCAACATAATCAGTTCTATGTGCTATTTCATTTATCATTGATCCATTAAAGATCATATGCGCAATACGTTTGTATTGGCCCATTTTAATATAGCTGTTATTATACATTAATAATCCGTTTATAATTTAAAGATTGTATTGCGTGATGCGTTAGCAATAATTTCACGTGTGCGATCAGTTTTTAGTCCAGTGATCTGAATTGTTGGACGTGGACTATTACTGGCATTGGCAGTAGCATGTGGAACGTTTGCCCAATCAAAAATATGTGCTTCGCCAGCACTCCAACGACTGTAGACATAATTGCCGTACATATAGAATTGTCCAGGTTGCCAGTCGTCCAACATAATAGTAATACGTGCTACACGCTCAGGATCTTCTGGACAACGATCCCATAGTTTATCAATATGCCTATTAAACATCTGTCCTGTTAATTGTACGTGTACTCTTTTCTTAACACCTTCACCCTCAAGTCCAAAGTAGTCAGCCATAGCGTATAGTGTTGGAAAGTTTTCAAGATCGTCAACCATATTTGTTAACATAAGTGCTTTAGGGTCGCCGCCGCCTGAGGCAATGTCGTATTCTTCTTGGGCAAGCATTGGAGATACATCGTCACGATCTCCATAGAACTTACGTGTCTCCCAGTTAATTGGCATACTTGCTGCTACAAGTGCATTACGTTCGCTTTTCCAGTTGCCACTAAATCTACCTAAAATATCAAACCAATCACCCACGCCTTCTTTTACAGACGGATCAAAATGATATTCACTGTGGGCAACAGTCCAGTCCCAGTTACTTTTAAAATTTTTTGCATCTTGTAATTTTTTATTCCATTTTGTACTATGTTTCATTTATTAAATCTTTCAAACTTATAACTGTATCTTTGTTCATTGCTGCGAGTAACTCTCTCGTCTTATTCGTTGCAAGTCCAGTTAACTGTAAATTTGGTCTCATCTTGTTACTTGCGTTTGCAGTGACATGTGGAACGTTTGCCCAGTCAAAAATATGTATTTCTCCTGCCTTCCAATCTTGATAGATACAATTACCATACATAAAGAACTGACCCGGGCACCAATCTTCTAACATAACAGTTATCCTTACTATATCTTTTGGACGTTCTGATTGTTCCCACAGTTGATCTATATGTAAATTATACATCTGGCCGCTGCTTTGTAATAGTAATCTTTTGACAGGCATGCCACCAGACATCTGATCTAGATGAAAATAATTTGCTATCGCATTTAACTTTGGAAATTTACTTTCTATTTCATCAAAGATATTAAAACATTCATAGCTTTTTGATTTTGCATGTAATTCACCTTTAGATGCAAGTATGCATTTGAATTTTATTTCATCGTTATTACTTTTATCTTCTATAAATTGGTCTAGTGGAGTTTCTATTATACGTATTTCTTTTGACCAATCACCTTCAAAGCGACCCATTATGTTAAAGTAATCGCCTGGTTTATCTTGAATATTCTTATCAAAGTGGTAAACGCTTTTACCTACTTCACAATTCCATATTCCGTTATTTTTTTGATTGTCCATGTTGGTATTTATAAATGAAAATGGCGGCTCCTGCCGCCATCTTATTAGGTATAATCTATACCTCTATCTTTTCGTCTAAAGCTATTTAAGAATAGTAGTGCTGATATTACTAGAGAGGCAATGAATATTGGGTGCTCCGTAATACTGAACAGTCTGCTCCACTCAAAGTTTTCCCAACGCTGCTCAAATGTTTTGCCCCATGGTTGGTAACGATATACACGCAATGTTTGGAATAGATAATCGTCAAATTTGTCTGCTACAACAAACGCAACAAGAACTGCTGGGCGACTAATGTTGCCAAACTTTAAGAAAATACCCAGCGTACTAAAGATAGCCAGTAGTGCCAAGTCTTCCCAACTGTGCGAGTATTGCATATTAGCGTAGATGATTACTACTGTAATAAACAATGCGTAGATCCAGTACGGTACTTCAAGAATTTTAATAATCCATTTGTAGAGGAAAACACTTAGTATTGCTACGCCAATCGTTCCAAAGATATAGCCAAACGCCATACTCCAGACAAATTCTTTATCGTTAAGCAATTGTACTGTGCCAATCTCCATACCAAAATACATTGCAATAGCCATAACCATTGCTGCAAATGGCGCTGCTGGAATACCAAACAGCATAGCTGGAATCATACTGGATACTTTTTGTGCATTGTTTGCACCTTCACAGCCCAGCAATCCAATAGGGTTGCCTTCGCCAAATGGAACCTCTTGTGGCTCTTTGTGTGCTGCTTTAGTTGCGCCGTAAGCAAGGAAGTCTCCTACTGCACCACCTACGCCTGGAATAAGTCCTGTAATGAATCCAATAAATCCACCACGTAACATATCCCGCCAATGTTTTCTTACATCACGGAAGCCCCATTTAAGTTGATTCCAATAATCATCACTGGCTTTAGGAGGAACAGCTTTCGATCCTGCTTTTAATCCCCACAGTAGTTCAGGGATACCAAATAGTCCTGACAATAGTGCAATCATAAAGTGTGAACTTTCGCCTACACCAGCCAAGTATTCCCACCCAAAAGTAAATCTTGGGTTACCAACTTGGTCTTGCCCTATTAGACCAATGAATAAACCTAAACCAACAGCAAATAAGCTAGTCCAGGGATTTTTACTTGCGACAAATCCAACACTTGCAAGTGCTAGTGTCATGAAGCCCAGTAACTCTGGACGTCCAAACTGTGTAACAATAATGCCGTAATATGGCAATAGTGTAAATGCTAAAAATGCATATAGCACACCGTTAACTGTGCTGTCTGCAATAGCAATGCCCATGGCACGACCAGCTTGGCCTTTCTTTGCCATTGGATAACCGTCAATAACACATGCAGCGGTTGTGCTTGCGCCAGGAATACCTGTAAGAATACTGGTATAACTGTCAGCACTGGCACAACTTGCAATGATAGCTGTTAAAAAGACCAACCCCAAATAGGGGTCGGCCAAGAAATATGTACCCATGCTAAAGACAGTTATCAGGGCAGTAGTAACACCCGCAATTGGAATGATACCAACTAGCATACCATAAAGTGTGCCAAGTATTGCCCAGATAACGTATTCCATTAGCTGGTCCTTATTCTACAAGTTGTGGCTTGTAAACACTTGGGAAGCCGTATGCTTCTTGGTTCCAGCGAACCGCAGCTTTTAGTGCATCCTCTGTGATTAGACCTTTCAAGAACTCTAGCATTGCTGGGCCGTCTTCACCTACGATCCAAGGATAGTCACCTGCAAGTGCTTTGATCTCTGCCATTGACTCTTCGTCTGCGAGCATTGCTTTTAGTGCTTCACGTAGCTTTTCAGTGTTTGGATTATCACCACGTACCCAGAGTGATTTCTGGATAACGTCACGCCAGTTGCGTGTTAGTTTGTAAGCATCATAAAGTTCACCGGTTGGGTATTCACCCCATAGCTCTTTGTACTTTTCTTCAAACTGTGTACCAGGATAGTTTGGATCTTCAACTTGTTTGCCAGTTTCTAGATCTAGGATACCGTGTGTTAGCCATAGAACGTTGCCTTCGATATCTTTGTAGAACTTGTTCCATGCTGCTGGTGATTCACGTGCAACATCAAATTCACGGTTCATGAAACCTAGACGCTTCTCGCCGCCTGATACGCCGCTGATCCATACAGCACGTTCACGCCAGCAAGCTAGGTATGCATCAACTGAACCGCCGTCTGCTTGTGGACCGCAAAGCATCATTGCCATCGCAGCACCATCTGGCTCAAAGCCTGAGCCGCCAGCAATACGCCATACGCCTGACTTTTCATCTGCGCCTTCGTGCTTGCCTAGTACGATATCGTTGTTGTTTGAACCGATTAGGTCGTATTCGAAATAGTTGTAGTCTACATCATCAAGTAGGAATGATACGCCGTTGCCGCCGTGTGCAACCATGATCATCTTATCATCGTTTTGTAGTTCGTTATGAAACTTGTTGAAGCCAGGAATATCACGTGCGCCTGGTTCATGGCGAACAACTACCTGTTCGTCTGTAAATTTCGAAAGGTTACGAGCAATAATTTCTGCCCATACACTTGTACCTTTACCTGGTTCCTGTGGAACCACTAGGGTATAATCTGCCATTGCTGCTGATGCAGAAAGGGATAGAGCTACTGCTCCCATTAGAATTTTCTTCATTTTTCATCTCCTGTGATTTATGAATTTTTCAATCGATTGTTTCTATCTGGTTGGCAACCTGCCAAGACGATATCGTCTAACCAGTAATCTTCAATATACTTAATATACTTGTGATTTGCGTCTTTGTCAATAAATTTTAGAATTTCTGGATCATCCCATGCTACTGGAAAGTCTAGTATTTTACCTATCCATTTTAGATAGTGCTGTTTGTGAAGGAAAAATGCTTCATGGTCCACGAAGTTTACATCTAAATCAGACGCTAACAAAGTATTATAGTAATAGTCTTGTGCAATAGGAGTAGTGTGCGCTTTACGCACTCGCAACTGTTGCATTTGATTGATATTCTGGTCTCTAACCACAATAGCAATCGTCACGTCAACCCCAAAACTTTTCACTCGTTCTGCAACTTCTAAAATTTTAGGAACGTATCTAACTCCATTATAAAAGAAAGGACAGCTCACATTTGCCATATGATACTGATGTGTTTCAAATATCTCCGGAGTTAGTAGTTCTGGGCGGACCCAGTATTCAGCAAAGGGTTCCTGATCACTCGGTACCCAATATTTGTCTAGCAATTCTTCCCAGCCTGCTACCTCGGGGTGTTTGCTGAAAAGTCTGCTAAAGAGATGGTTACCAGACCCTTGTGGCCCGGTAACTATCAATAGTTTTTTATTTTGCATGTCGTTGTTGGCCTACATATGTTCTAATCTTTAACGGGTTGACCTCATCAGTTGGGCCAGTGCCGCTGTCTGGTGCAAATACAAAGAGTAGCACGTCTTCATCGTCAGTAATAAAATTATGCAGTTCATTACGTCTCATAAAGAATACCTCGCCTTCATTAATTGGAAACATTTCTTCGTTATCCAATTCCACTCTTCCATTGCCTTTTAAAATCAATCCTATACGATGACTTGGGTGTGTATGCAGCGTTTGATACATGCCAGCTGGAAAGTGAACATAGTTAATAACTGGATCTCCTAGACGCCCAGGATTAATAGCTGTGCTATTACTACCGCCGTCCATGTATGTCAAGTTACCAATATCCATTTCTTCTTGGATAAAAATTCTACTTTCCAAAAACCTTAGCCCAGGATAGTTGACAACAACTGCTGAACTGTCACTGTCTTTGCATCTTACTGTAAACTCACCATTGGCTACCATTATGGCAGCATTTGCTCTTTTTACAAGTTTATTTTCGTCTTCAAATTCAGAATTTCTAATTAGAACATAGTTTGTTCCAGGCTGGTTAAAAGTACGTGATTCGCCACTTTCCAGCTTTGTTAAATTTAACACCCAACGATCATTTGATATATATTCTTTTTTTACATTAATCATATCTATATACTCGATGTGTGGGTTGCCCATTAATGAGCAACCCCAAGCTGATTACCAGCCGTATGCTTCTGCTACTAGTTCTTTAGCTTCTGCTACTGCCGCTGTGTTTGAGCAAGAAATCTGGAATAGATCCTTGCGCATTTGATCAACTAATTCTAGGATACGAGCTTGCTCTTCACCTGTAACTGCTATCTTTGCTAGGCGTAGACCACCGATGTTTGCGTGGAAGCCTTCGTCTGCTGCAATTTTAGCATATGCTTTTGAGATGTATGCGTCTTCGATGCATTCTGCCATTTCGTTCCATACTGCTTCAGCGCGGCCTTCTGCTACTAGCTGGTATGCTGCTAGAGCTGATTTGTCGTCTGTTGCTTCGTACTTTGCTAGTAGAGCTGCGCCCTTAGCTGTTGGCTTTGCTGCCTCTGCCGCGATTGCTGCTTCAACATCTAGTTCTGTACCAGTGATGTGTTCGATAACGTCTTTTACCATCTTGAAGTGAACTGCTTCGTCTAGTGCTTGCTTTGTTAGTAGCTCTAGTTCTTCAGCTGGGGTGTTTGCTGGCATTGCAGCAATTGCAGCTGAAATTTCTGTCATGTTCATGCGCTCATTGACCATACGGCCTGTGAAGTGCTCTACTAGTTGTTCTTGTGATGGATTTGAATTAAAGTATGCACGTGTGTTCATACGTGATGCGTCGAATAGTGCTTTGTTCTCTGCTGTGATTTTTGCAACGAACTCTTTACCTGTTAGTGTTGTCATGATGTTTCTCCATTCTATCATAAAAAAATAGTTCTATAAAACTTTGTTTTATAGTTTAAAAACATCTATACTTCTGTGAATTATAGATGGGTCACACATAGTAACTCAATTGCGACTCCGCTTATTGACTGTGTGGCTCATCATATGATGATCGTCAGTAGAACTCTCTACTGCATTATTATTTATGCCTCAGAAAATTACATCAAAAGGGTTTGAACTTCTTTTGGCAAATATGGGTTTTTCATACGTTCAGGATGCCAAACTACTGCGGCCATTTTTCCTTCTATCCAAGATTCACAATAACCTGCGTAGTCTGTTGTTAATACTATTGCATTTTCAGGCGCTTTGTTTATGCACATAGTATGATAAGAGTTGACAACGTGTTCTTCTCCATTCGTATAAACACGATGAGATACGCCGTGATGATCTTCTATAATGCCTACCGCACCGCCATTTAGAGTTGTTAATAGAAAAGCACCGTGGCATATTCCGACCACTGGCTTATTTAATAATAACATTTCTGTAGCCATACGTGTTTCAGTAATACGCCTAATATTAGGATCATTGCCACCAGTTAACACCAAAGCATCTATCTTGTTTGCAAGTTGTTTGAAGTCCTGATCTATTCTATTAGGAATAGGTATTATTTCTTGGTCTTTAAAATAATGATACCAGGCTTGATCTGTTGAATCGTAAGCCTGGCCATTGTGATATATTACTCGTTGCGATAGTCCAACAATCATTTAGCTTTACGCCACACAAAATATATGCGGTTTAAATCTTTGCGAATTGCAAGTAGTTCACAGTTTAATTGTTTAGCCATGTTACTAATAAAAACAGGGTCCCAATCATAAAAATTAATCCATTGACTTTCAGGAGCAGTATGCTGTTGCCCAGGGTTTACACGGAAATAAAGCACGCCGCCATCTTTTACAAGGTTTACTGCGGCAGTAAGTTCTTTAATAATTTTGTCACTGCTACCGAAGTTAATGCTACCCAAACAAATTGCTACATCATATTTGATATCTGTTACTTGGTATTCTAATACAGTAGCTTTTACGTCTGCACGATGATTATAAGGATCAATGCCAATTAAATTTTGTATCTTGCCTTTAAACTCATTGTATCCACATCCAATATCAATTACTGCCGTCGGATCCATTGCGTTAACTTCGTCAATAATAGCGAGTCCGCTATACTTGTATTTTTTTGTTTCAGGTTGCCATACTTTACTGAAGTATTTTGTTAAAACTTCATTGTCAATAATATCTGCTAGTTCTGATATACTAACCACTGGTGAGATATTATCTAATTCAATATCAAATACGCCGTTTACTACCTGGCATAGTGATAGCCTATCAGATTCAAGGCTAGGATTTCGTTTTAGAATACGATCTAATTCGTTTAAAATTTTTAGGTTCATGTTATGTCCATGTTAGTTTGAATAATAAAACAGCTTCGTCAGAAGGTAGTTGCAATGCCATGCCTTCCAATATACTGCCGGGAAAATTAGTTGTCCATTCGTGAAGTTCTGTATAATGTTCTGCCCAGTAATGATAGTCACTCAGTATAACACACCGTGCTTTACCATACTGAGTGACTACATACCGTTCTTTAATCATAGATAAATGGGTCTTGGTCTTTTAGTTTTTTTAGTTTTTCAGCTAACCGCTTCTTATACTTGTAATTGGCGATCCATTGCTTAATTAGTTTCACTGGATTAAGTGTCATCTCGTGTTAATACCTTTACGTTATATTTCCGCGTCCAACGTTCAGCGTCATCCTCATCATCTACCATAGGTTCGCCTTTAATGTTTAACGAAGTATTTAGTAACATTGGACATCCTGTTTGCGCATACCAGCGTTCCAGCAATTCGTATAATCCAGGATGCTGTTCGCGTGTTACAGTTTGCACACGGCTTGTACCGTCCAAGTGCGTAATTGCAGGATATAAGTCAGGACGTTTACATGTCCCAATAAACTGCATGTATGGGCTATGGTTGCAACCCGCTGGCATGTCAAAATAGTCATGCACGTGTTCAGCCATAATTACTGGAGCAAAAGGTCTAAACTCTTGTCTACGCTTCACAGTGTTAACAAGGTCTTTCATTTCCTGTCCTCTTGGGTCCGCTAACAAACTCCTATTACCCAGCGCACGTGGGCCGTACTCAGCTCTTCCATTTGCTACCCCAACCATTCCTACTGTACTTAGTTCTTGCAGTGTTGCGTTTACAGGATAAGATCCTTTAATTTCATATCCCAAATATGGAGTAGTAAATGGAACGAATTCTCTATTCCAATCCAACACACACCCTAATGCGCTACCAGCATCGCCAGGATTAGGCATGATCCATACATTATCAAAATACTTATATGCAAGACCATTGGCAACGCAATTTAGCGCACATCCGCCCATGATTACAATATTTTCGTCACCTACAATCTCTTTGGTTTTCATTACCAGGTAGTCAAATACCATTTCATAAACAGCTTGTGTACTTGCCGCAATGTCTGCATAATCTTGTATTGTGTTTAGTTCTGGTGCCCACCATAAACAGCCGCGATGCAAGTTTTGCTTAAAGCGAATGTTTGGTGTCCCGTCAAATGGTTCAAAGAAATCGTCAAATATTTTTTGTTTATATTTCTCAGGATCACCCACCGCGGCCCAGCCCATAAGAATATATTCTTCTTCATTGGGCTTTAAGCCAATGCGCTGTGTCATTGCGCTGTACCATAACCCAACACTGTGCGGATAGCTCTGACTAAACAGCTTGCGCATTTTTTTATCTTTACCGTGCCAGATAGTAAGCGTTTCAAACTCACCTATACTATCAATTACAAGTATGGCGGCATCGCGGAAAGGACTTGTATAAAACCCCGCGGCGGCATGGCTGGCGTGGTGGCGGTGATTATGAAACATTGTTTGATTTTCACGATAATCGTCCATTAATAGCATACTATCACAAGCATCAATACCAAATTCGCTCATTGTGGTCACTGGACTGGGTTTTGTCAATGCCAGCTTATATTGTCCACTTGTTAACTGACGCAACCGTTTTAACCACTGTGTTTCATACCAGTGTACTGTATCAGGAAATCCAAATTCCAGTGCTTGATTAATTAGCTTCTGATTCAGGTGTTTGTCGTTCTTAACCCCACTACTACGTTCACTGTGTGCAGCAAATTTAATTTCTTTATCTACGAATACTGCTATCGCAGCATCATGACTATTAGCTGTAATTCCCCAACGTATCATTGCCGTTTAATCCATTTTATATTATTGAAGTCATCTCCGCAGACTCCAAATATTTCACCTTCATGAACCATGGGTGTTTCTGCACCCTGTAAATCAAGCCATATAGCACGATGATTTACTGGATATACGCCAGGATAACACCACATGAATCCCATGTTGGTGAGTGTCATTTTATCCTCTTCGTGCCAGAAACAATGGACGCCGCTGTTAAGTAATACCTGCATTGTATCTATTGTTTTGGCATGAGAAAACACGTAGGGGCGTGATATAAATCCCCAGTCAACTTGTTCTTGTGGTTCGTCATGCCCAAAGTATAACGCACCATTGTACATTTGTAAATCACATTCTACCGCATATCCATAATTATGTGCAGCCCGCAGGTAATCTAATCTATTTTCATAGTCAGGCTCTACGCCTTGCCAGTTGCCGCGGTGGGCAATAAAAACTGTCATCTATACCCCTAGTTTGTGGATACTCTTACCATGTATGAATCTAGTTCAGACATGTCTTCTAGGCCTAGATAAAACATAAGATCTTCAGGAGTACCAACTGGAGTCATTTCGTTTACTACAACTGTACCAATACGGACGCCAGTATCAGGATTATCATCCTGTGGCATATGATTGAATAGCGGTGCTACATAGTATTCGCCATTTACCTTAGCTGAGTCACCAGCATCAATCATATTTCTGCTGCAAGCTAGTAAGACATTACTCTTGTTCCAGTAATACCAACCAACTGTTGCCCAGTCACTAATAGGATCTTTTTCTGCTACACTTAAAACGTCAATCACATCCCATTCTTGCACTGGGCCATCATTAGGTTCTGGTAAGTTATCAGTATCCCAGCCTTCTCTTACGTAACGTGCCGGATCTATGTAACTCCATTTTGGATCACGATCAGGGCAGTGGAAAATGGCAACCATTCCATCAATGCCTTCTTCTCTTAGAGCATTAAATTTATTTACATCCCAACTTGCGATCTGATCACAGTTTGATACAAAAATTTCTGATCCGTCCTGGAAATGTTCATGTGCTGTAGCAAGTGTGATTGCTGCTCCAACTTCATTCTGCTGCTTTTGAGCACGTATATCAACTTCAACAAATTTAGCATCTGGATAGTATTCTGTTATTGTATCTTTAATTCCTAAAGCTACGTGGTCTACGTTAATAATAAAAATTCTTTCATCAAAATCCAAGCCAATTGATCTTTCGGCGTGTACAAACATTGGAATTCCATTGATTGGAATTAGGGGCTTTGGAATACTATATCCCGCATCTGTAAATCTTCGACCAAGTCCGGCCATTGGCATAACTAATTTAAGTGTCATGTTATTGTCCTTTATTTTTAAAATTGGCACTAATTCACTTTTAGTCCCTACACTATTATATACTTATTTATCTACCTACATAAATATTTATACTATGATAATATTGAAAAGTCACGTTGAAAAATCAGGCCTAACAAACTTTTACAAGAACCATTGGATAAATGTTTTAGAAATATACAATCAGATGGGATTGCGTGGCATTGAACAAGAGTATGTAATAATTAAAGCAACGTCAGACGTTGAAATACCAGATTCGTTTGCCAAACTACTTTCAGCCGATTGTGCAATATTTAACTGGGTTGACGGTGATATTGATCCATATAATTTTATGGCTGATTGGGCTACGTTTAGTAAAATAGTTCTTTTTTGGAAATGGACAGACAGCTACAATAATAAAGATATACCATTTGGAACAGACGATACAAACAATGCTGAATTAACGTCAAAATGGTTGGATATGGTTGGAGTTAAATATACAACACTGGATAAGTTATGCAATATACAGAAATAGTTGAACCTATAACGATAAGAAATATTGCAATATGTTTCTTTGGGGAATTTAGAGTTGGTGGGATATGTTATAATCAATTGAAAAAATTCTTTTCAATTGAGGGAATAAACGTTGACTTTTTTGCCAGTACAAAAGATTATATATCCCGTGATCATGGTGCATATCAAAAGGCAGATCTAGAAAATTTAAATTTAACAGATTTTAAAAAAATAAAAATACTATCAAATAATGATGAAATAGAGTATACAGAATCAAATGATTGGGGCCGGCCAAAAAAGATGTTCCAATCAATGATTGACAGCGTCATGTTAAAACAGCAATATGAGGCAGAAACCGACATAGTCTATGATATGACAGTGCTTCATAGATTTGACGTTGTCAATTATCATACTGATTACTTTAGAAATTTAGTAGATAGACTTCAAAATAAAAATATAAATGATTTCAATTCTCTTAATAAAAATATTTTATTTTCACAATCTATACACGGTTTTGAAATGGGTCGTGGCAGAATATCAGGACTTTCAACACACAAAGATCTTATGCTAATTGGTTTAGGCACTGCGCTAGATTTATTTGTTCTCTCATTAATGACAGAAGTAGTTGAAAAAGATCCTGGACTCTTTTCTTATAAAATGCCTGAATATGGTACCATATGCCCGCATCACGCTGTGCCACTACATTACAACAGGATTAACTTAAATGTTGTTGAAATGCCGCGTGTTAGTTCTAGTGGAGATATAGCGTTTATGGGCGAGGGAGATTATGACTCTTTCAAAGATTTAAAATCAATTATTATCAGAGACGATGAACTAATCCATGGATTGATTGAGTTATTTCCTGGACAGGATATTTTTGATATTATATTTTCTACAGTAGATAAATCTTCTTAATAGTATCTTCCACATCCAACACTTCAACCACAGTAGCGCCAGTAGCCCTAGCACACTGAATCCCAACAGGACTATCTTCAAATATCACAGTGGTTGATGCCGCACTGCCTGTGTGTCTCATACAGGCTATAAACGTAGTGGTATCTGGTTTTGATGGGAAGTCTGTAGCAGTATTTATCTTTGTAAAAAACTGGGCTATGTTCATAATGTCCAAACTACGATTAATAAATTCACTAGTAGCATTTGTAGCTAAACATATTTTGATTCCCCTGTCAAATTGGTATTTGATTGCATCATATAGTTCCTGTTTGAATATAATATATTCTGGTATATGCGCTTGCGTGTGAATTTGCTTGAATTCGTTAACTTGATCAGCATCAATAATAGCGCCCATGGTTTTTAAAATACGTATCTTTTCGCGAGTGGGGCGGCCTTCCACGATTTCATCATCATATTCAAACTCTGGATGAAACTTTGTTATTGCAGCACGAAAGCCATCTTGGTGCAATTTCTTGCAATCAGCCAGTGTTCCGTCAAAATCAAATATTACAGTTTTTATCATATTAGTATTTACTCAAAATTTCATAACTACATGCTGCTAAAATTAACCTATTCTGCATAATTTTGTACCATTAAATGATGAAAATTATGATGAACATTGTCATAGTTATTAATTTTTTTAACCTCTTCCAAAAACAACCGATGCTCGGGGTGATCCGGATCAAACACTGAAATACTGTTTACTTGCTCTGGGGTATATAATCCAGTTTCCCAGAAAACATGTTGTCTAAAATTTACAAAGAAATTCATTGGCCTTCCATTGTCTCTAAAGATTTGATCTACTACTTCATACATCAGTACCATTTCTTTGTAGTTGTGATGACTTATGACATTACTAAAAACAAATAAACGGTCACGATCCCTAAGTCTAGCCAAAAATCCAATATTTTCTAGTAATCGATCCCAGTCTCCACCTAGTCGTGTGACATTTTCATATGTTTCTTTGCAACCAGCATCTAAACTAATATCAATGACATCAATAAACTCTGCACAGTTGAAACTATTCCACATTTTTTCTGTTAATAATACACCATTGCTTATAATTTTAATTGACTCAATATTCGGGTAGTTTTCTTTTTTAAAATTTTGTAAAAAATCCCTATAAACTTTACTGTATATGGGGTCACCGCTACCTGTTAATGAAATACGTTTAATGCTTTTACCAAAACTATTTTCTATCTCGTCTTGTACTGCTTGCTTTTTTAAGTGTGCTGGGCTATTGATATTGTCATTGGGGATGACTTCTTTTCTACAACTAGGACATTTTAAATTGCAACTTCTGTCCTGGCCGTAAATTAGGTTTTCTGGCATTGGCGTTTCTGTAACAACAAAGTCCTCCCGTGGAACAAACACTGGAGATACTGATCCTTCATTAATTAAATTGTTTAGTTCTGGACATACTTTCTTATCGCAAAATCGATAAGAACCGTCCAATACACTTTCTCTAACTTTATTAGCAATATCTCCAAACCAGCTATCAGTTACTGATAGCGGCGATCCAGATTTAGTATTGCTAATGTCTACTGGAAGCCAGCTTGGACAACACATGTAGTTTCCAAAGTGCTGTACGTCTAATGTTTTAAAAGGCTGCGTACAAACGTATTTTTTGAGAATATTTTCTTCACTCATATTTACCTCATAATAAATATATTTATGTTACTATTGCCTTCAATAATTGATACTAATCGAGTTGATTATAGCAATCACATCAGCGAAGTTAAATCAATACTAAAACAGCACTGGAAAAATGCCATACAAATGAATAGTGAGTATGGATATGATCAGTTGTCTAGACGCAATAGCGTTGTTTATTGCACAGTAGATAGTGAAAATTTTAATTTAGATTTATTAAATGATTTAGACTTTGATTATAATGTCATGTATGTGTCATCTAACGGGTTCGATAATTTTTATAATAAAGACGGAGCGGTGAGAGGAAAATTTTTAAAAACAGACGCACTGTCTAGTTTTGCTTGTGAATACAGTGTATTTCTTTCACTGGCGGCGATGTGGAAAGAAATAGAAGTTAATAGTGACCAAGTGCTTCATGACTATAACCCGTTACGATTAATGGTGTATTTAATATCTACTTGCAATATTATTATAAGAGAATTTGAAAATGGACATAACTGATGATGAAATAGAGAAATTAATGTCCAGTCCTAGTAGAAAAAAAATATCAAACATTGCAGTTTGCATGTTTGGATCATACCGTACTGGAAATTATTGTATACCAAATATTGCAGATTTTTTTAAAAATGACAAAGGCGTCAATATTGATTATTTCTGTGCGTTTAAAGATTATGATTCGTTTTATACGAGTAATCCAGTTACTGATGACGAATACAAATTTAAAAAATTAGATACAGATGATATTATAATAAATCTAAAAAAACATTTTAATCTTAAAGACTTTAAAATAACAACATTCGAACAAGATACTGCTAGAAGAGGATCAGAGTGGCCATTCAGTACTGCGTACTTATTTTCGTCATATTATGATAGCATCATGATGAAATCAAAATACGAAGCAGAAAATGATTTTGTATATGATCTCGTATTTCTTATGCGGTATGATTTGCTAATTAGTCGCTGGCAGCGCGACACGTTTATTAATAATTTAATAGATGTGCATAACAAATTTACCTACGATGAAAGAATGAAAAAATATGGATCAATGAGTGATCGAATTATTTTTGCACATCACATTAAAAAAACATACGGTGAATTAAATATGGGATTTCAAGATATGGTTTTATGTGGCACTAGCTTAGGCGTTGATGTTATGGCGTCAAGTTGCTTATGGTTAGCGTGTGATCAAAACCTTGCCAATAAAAAAAATCATGTTCATATATATGAACAGATTGCTGACGGACACGACGGACTAAGTATAATTTTTAATAAAAATAATATTATTATATCACCATATCTTTATGAAAATATGCGTGGGATGCCGCATCTTGTAGCCCCAGCACTAGTTAGAAGTCGTCGTAATTTAGATTTAACATTAAATCCACTATCCGATGCTGCATTTGAATATCATATGAATGCATGGATACCAGATCTACCTGACAGAGACAACAATGATGTTAAAGCCACAGTTTGTTTATACGGAGAGTTCAGAACTGGGAGGACTTGTATACCAAAATTACATCAACTATTTGGTAACAACAATACTAGATACGAACTTGCAGTAACAAACACTGATAGAAATTTTAGCATCGATGACAAGTACGCGGCTAACAGAGTGTTATCATTTGTTGAAATAGATAATATCAAGTCTTACTTGGTAGATACTTTGGGTGATAGCATCAATGACATATCTATCATCGGACATGAAGACAATACTCCGTTTGGCAGAATATTTTCAGGAATTTTAGGTGTACTTGAAAAGGCTTTAGATAATGAATATACACAAGAATCAGATTTTATCGTGGTCACAAGATATGATATTGGAATTATGACAGATAGCCCTGGTGAGTTATTGGTTCGTATTAAGCATTCATTTAATTACGACAACTTTAACGGCATATATATTGATAGGCTAGAAAATGGTGAATGTCAGGACCAGATCTTTATTGGATCATATGAGGCTATTAAAAAATTATTCAATCAATTGCTAATTTTAGCGAGAAATTCTGAATATAGAAAATCAGCAGGCGGACACAAGGCGCTATCTGATGCACTTGAGTACGGAAATATACCAAACATTCAAATACAAAATGCAGCATTACTGAGTAATGGTAGATTTGATTTTAAATTAGTGAGACCAGAAAATGAATAAAATAATTAAACTGTCACCCGAAATTAATGTATCAACATACATGGATGGCCGAGGATGTATTCAAACCTATTATCCGCAGACTGGGCCTATTGTAGAGTATAATTATATTGTCACTCTTAAAGGCACAGTCAGAGGACATCACTATCATAAAGAATTTGATGAGACAGTTATGTTTGTAGAGGGAGAAGGAGTATATCTGGAACGTCAATCAGACGGATCAGATTTACCTATTACAGTTACTCCAGGAACAAGTATTTTCATTCCTAGCGGAGTATCGCATACGTTTATTCCTATTGCAGACTGCAAGATGGTCGCGATGTTAACCAAACGGTGGAATGACTGTAATGAACCAATAACGCCAGAGGGAAAATGATGCAGATGGACGACACAATAAAACCTAAACGTGCTTTAATAACAGGGTTTCCTGGACAAGATGCGTGCTATTTGGCAGATTTATTGCTAGATAAAGGATATGCAGTATATGGTACTATAAAAAGATATGCAGTCCCAAATTATTCAAATATTGAATATTTAGATTTGTTTAACAAAGGTCTTCAGCTAATTACTGCTGATGTTACTGATGTAGGCAGTTTGTTTGATGCGTTTGATATTGCTCAGCCAGATGAATTTTACAACTTGGCAGCACAAAGTTTCGTAGGGGACAGCTGGAGGCTGGCGCACCAAACTACACAAATTGACGCAATGGGTCCGATGAATTGTTTGGAGGTTATTAAACGTATTAACCCTAAAACACGTTTTTATCAGGCTGGCACTAGTGAAATGTTTGGCAACAGTAATACAAACGGGGTACAGACTGAAGATACTCCATATATACCAGTAAGCCCATATGGTATTGCTAAATTGCACGGGTTTCATATTACTAGAATTTATCGCGAAAGTTTTGGACTTTTTGCTTGCAGCGGCATATTATTCAATCATGAGTCTCCGATACGAGGAATTCAATTTGTTACAAGAAAAGTAACAGACGGGGTTGCACAAATTGTTAACGGAGTTTCTGACAAAATTAGTCTTGGCAACTTATATGCTGAGCGTGACTGGGGACATGCGGCTGATTTTGTTGAAGCTCAATGGCTAATGCTACAACAGGATAATCCAGAAGATTATATTATTGCTACAGGGGAAAAGCATTCTATTGCTGAATTATGTAAGGTTGCATTTGCGGCTGCGGGCATATCAAATTGGGAAGACTACGTTGTTAGTGATCCCAAGTTTGTCAGACCAAATGAGCTGCACACGTTACATGCACGTAGTGATAAAGCAATGATTGAATTAAACTGGAAACCAAAATATAGTTTTGAAGCAATGATAGAAGAAATGGTAGAGGCAGATTTAAAACGTTATGCTGATAAAAAAGTTTTAACTAAGTCAGCTACGAATTTTATATCCTGACGCTCAAGACTTACTTGTCCTGGAAGTTGCAGACCAGTATCGCCAAATTGTTCAGTCACTGGGCAATATTGATACCATTTCTTGTGAAAAGGTTGCCGGCCCAGACTGTCATATACTGCACGTGATGCTATATTATGCTGTTTTAAAAACTCGCATAACCCATCACGTTCTTGTTTTGATTTTAAGAATACATCTGGATAGGTCACAGTTGTTTCAGATGACGTTGTGATAAAATCACATACACCTGCTAGCTCTTCTTGATACCATTGAAAAATATTTCTCTTGTGTTCGACATATTTTGGTAACTTGTGCATTTGTTCTATACCAAAACTAGCCTGTAAATCAGTAAATTTAAAATTCAACCCCATAATATTATATACTTCGCCAACACCTACAGTTCTACCAAAATTTTTGATAGCATGTATCTTATCACTTAATTCTTTATCATCAGTAAAAATACATCCGCCTTGTCCAGTAGTAATGATCTTAGGAGCACCAAAGCTAAAGATGCCAACATCACCAAAGGTTCCGTTATGTTTGCCGTTTACAAAACTGCCAAGTGACTGCGCTGAATCTTCAATGACAAAATGCCCACGATCCTTCAAATTTTGAATCTTATTTTCAATGTCAGCTGGATATCTCCCATTAATAGGGGTAACAAATACCACACGGCAATCTGAAGGAATGTCGTCAAAATTTATTGTACCAGTTTCATCAATATCAACAAAATATGGCACCCCGCCCATTAATATTGCTCCATTAACTGTAGCTGCTTGTGTATAAGCACTGGCTGCGAACCGTTCTCCCGGAGTAATATCAGCTAACATTGCTGCAATAATTAACGCAGAAGTTGCACTAGGAACCATATGAGCATACGTTGTACTAACATAGTCACAAATCATTTGTTCCATTTCCCTAGTCTTAACATGCTCCATTATCCAGCCGCCACTATTAATATAATCAGTCACGTTCTGAATTTCTTCAGCGCCATAAGTAGGATTCATAAAACTGTTTTTTGTTATCATTCTACTTTACTTTTCTTTGAATTTTGATTCTCACTTGGTGTTAGCATAGTACCATTCGTATGTAATGGCAAGTGCGTCATCTAATATAGTCTTGGGTTGCCAACCTAGTTCACGTAATCTTGTGTTATCAACACTTCGTCTCATAACACCAGTAGGACGATCCTTATTAAACCATAGCTTTCCGGAGAATTGGCTGATACGCTGGATACGTTCTGATAATTCCCTGATGGTTATTTCCTGACCACTGCATATATTAACAGTGTCATATATGTCATTGTTTATTACTATATCCATAGCACGTACAGCATCTTCTATATATAGTATATCTCTACTCTGGTTGCCTGATCCCCAGATCTCAACTTCAGTTAGATTATGCTTTTTTGCTCTGGCAAACTTGGACATTAATGCGCCAATCACATGTGCATGATCACCAGAACGGTCCCCTGGCCCAAACATGTTGGTGTTAATAGCGGTTCTCCAGTGTCTAGTTTTCTTTTCATTAATGGCGCGGCACTGATACATTCCTACTAATTTGGGCATGGCAGTGGGCAAATATCCAACATATGGCTCACCTGACATTAGCTGATCTTCATTATATGGCTGCGCCGCGGCATGTGGGTAACTACATATGCTTCCTTGTAGCAGAACTCTATCAACGCCAAATTTGTCGCAAGCATCAAATAGATTATTTTGTATAGTTAAATTTCTCATCATTAATTCAAAACTATGATCGAGATCTTCTTGCAATCCCCCTACGGTTGCTGCATTAATAATTACATGCGTTGGTGTATATTTTTCAAAATCTTTAAACACTGCTGCCTTATTAGTATAATCAATCGTACCAGTATTGCCACCTGTTGCATCTGGTATTAATTGAGCGTAATATGTTCCAACCAATCCGCGGTTGCCGGCAATGTAATATTTTTTCATCTTATCCATCCATTTTCTCTTATAACAGTTAGTGTTTAGCTACGTGCCCATTCTCTATACGACTCATCTGTTGGATGTATGGTGTCTTCCATTGAACAAGAGTAGATCATCTGATATGTATTCAGAAATTATATTATGAAATCTATCTTGTTTAAGATATTTGTCTATAGTGTCTTTTTCTTCCATTGGTGCCGGAAAATGTTTTTTTTCACTTAGAATTTCTAAAATTTCAGTAATAATTTTGTTTGTTGTAACATAACTGGTATGGTTATCAAGGTCAATAAAATATTTTACCTTATATGGTTTTAGAAAGTCTGTCTGCTTGCGTAAATGCTCGTCTAATGCTGTATCATCATTTAGACTATTTATTAGCACAGGTATTGATATACCTGTATTTTTGTGTGCAATCCAAATTTGGCTTGGTAGTCTTATTAGTGGGTTTCTTATAAAAGTTATTCCCTGATAATCGTATAGATTAGGGTTTTTTTCTAGTGTAAAATTAAGAGGGCTTGCAATATCATGCATAAACGTAGTATTACCGCATCTCCAAATTGGTACAAAAAATAATTTATTTTCTTTATTAACCCAAACAGAATTTTTCCAAATGTCAGGATCGGTTACTCGTGCAACTACTTCTTCAGGTTTCATAATCTTTCTCTATCACATAATAGTCTGTACACTTTACTAAATCAGACGTAGGAACATTATAGTATTTTTTATTCCTGAAGGTTCTATTAATATATAGATTTTCTTTTTCAAAACCATCTAAGTTATAAATCCATGGACGAAAGTGTATTAAAGCTATACCGCCTGGTAGTAACAAATTTTTAATACTGTCGTTAAATATTTTTAATTCATTTAATTTAAAAGGAGCAAAAAATGTAATCACTGTATCATCTTTGTCTACTACTTGCCATTTATTTGTTGTCACACTCAGACCATCATAACTTACCACATCTTTTGTTTTCCAGAAAATATTGGATTCAAATACTGTAATTAAATCATATTTTTTGTCAATAACAATACTTTCGCCTGGATTAATTTCTAAATCAAAAGGAGTAATATCAAATGTTTTCCACAATTTATTTAAAGAAATTCTTTTGAAATCACTTTCAGACATACGGTCTGTACATTCTACGTTAGTAAACCCGTATTGTTTCAATGCAAATGGAAAAATGCCAAACCAGGTTCCTATATCTAAAATTTTTGCATCCAATGGAAGATCGTCAATTGGTGAACTTCTTAATATATGCAAATGGGTTTTCCAGTATTCTTTTTTAGTTGCCATATCAATAAAATAAGCTGATGTTTCAATACTATACAAAGATTCCCAATCATATTCTTCTATAAATTCTTCAAACCAATCTGTAAATTTCATTATACTACCTCAACTGCTGGCATTGCAAAAAGCATTTTACCGCCATCGTCTAGCCATTCCTTTTCTTTATTAATAAACAATTCTTTAAACCCGAAGTTTGGTACAAAGAAAACATCAGCGTCTGCTTTAGCATCTTTCTCATTGACAATCTTAATACCAGTTCCAACAGTATAGCGTCCAAATTTTTCTGTATGTATTTCAGCAGCACCAGTAAAAAACTTGCCCAAGTCCCAGATTTGTAACAGCGTATTTCCTTTAGTGCTTGCGCCGTAAACGTAACATTTCTTTCCTGCTTTTTTGTATTCGCCTAATATGTTGTGCAGCGCAATTTTAGTTTTAGAAATGCTGTCAAAAAAGTCTTGCATTCCAGAAAGATCTTCATTATATTCAATACTGCCAGTAATATAATGCCTAGCCCATAGCTGATAACTTCCTCCCTGAATGTCGTTTTCTTCAACGCGATAAATTTCTAACCCGTTTCGCTCATACAATTCTACTAGACTGCGGTAACTATAATATTCTAGATGCTCATGGCAAATATTTCCAAGATCTCGCATACGAATCATTGGAGCAAGTGTCATCAACTGCGCAACGAAAACACCATCTAGGGAAAGTGATTCCTTAACACTATTGATAAAATCATTTGGATTATCCATGTCATAAAACATGCCAATAGCAGTTATAAACTTTGCTTTCTGTCCGTTCATATAATCATGATGCCATAAATTAGGTATAGCTTGATCACAATGTCCCAGTAGTTTATCTAATAAGTTTGGGGCTGGCTCGCAACCAATTCGATATCTATCAGGTGATATTCCGCTTAACAATGATCCATCATTAGCACCAATATCTAGAACAATATCACCTGGCGCAGTAAACTCATTAGCATATCCTGCAATATCTAGTAAGTTTTGTTTTAGCTTAGGATTAAGTCCGCTTTGATACCAGTAATGGTCACCATATAGTATATCTGGATCTACTGTATGTCTTAGTTGTACAAGTGTACAATACTCACATTGGTCAAGCACCAATGGCGCTGTTCCTTTTGAATCTTCTGGGCGTTCAGGAAAATCATTGATGTGAATTTCTCCTAGGTCGGCAACTTCTTTGACTGAATTGCCGCATATTCTACATGTAGTAGTGTGTGTAATCATATCCTGCTTCCTTAGCAATATCGTAACATCGTTTTCTATCTATATTTGAATTTATATATAATTTTCGATGTTTACTGTTTGAAAAATCAATGTCTTCGTAATACAGCGTCTGCGTTTTGTCGATGAATTCAATTGTTTGTTCTTCAAAAAATTTGTTTTCGTATATATTATGTTCAATCATAGGAACAATTTGATCATATGGAAAGATGATGTTGTCTATTCCGATTTCAGTTTCTTCAGTCACATGCCATTCGTTTGTTGGCAATTGTTGTGCTAGAAAAATACTAATAGCTTGACTAACTACATCTCGTCGTTTTAGTATCACAATAGAATCAGCTTGCTCGAATATTTCATGCAGTATGTCTAGTGGTACATGGTGGTAACACATTATCTTGATTATCCATGATTCTTTTTCGCTAAGTATTTTCCACCGGCGGCGATGTTCATTGCGGAATGTTTCTATACTTGGGTATTTATCAGTATAATATTGTTCTAGATCTTCATTAACATTCAAATATAATCCAGAAGTTGTTTTTAGTTCTCTCCACGCAGTTTCAAAGTCTCCAGTGGAAAGTGCATCACTTCCTGTTTGTGATATTTGATTATATAATATTGTAGTACCATCATTACTGCGTGGCAATATTAAATTTTCAATACTTAATATTTCATCATAGTCATGATCAGTAAACGTACTGCAAAAAGCAGTGCTACCTGTTCTAGGTGTCGCAAGTACTACTAATTTCATATTAAACGTCTCTGCTAAAAATTTTCACATATTTGTCTTGTTCTTTATATGCATTGCTAATAAAATGGTTGTAGTTATATTCAGCAACCTCCAGTGATTTGGAGTATATATCTTGCCAGTCTGATTCTGATATTTTTTTAACAGTGTCAATAACCAGTGCTGTACGTTCATAAACATCTTCAATATTATCATATGACTCGTCGAATAAATGATTGTAGGTTTTAAACCCCCATTTTTTCAACTGTAATAATATTCCTTTATTAGCAATAAAGATAAAAGGGCGGCGGGCTAGAATTGCACGAAACGTACTATACGTTATGAACAACTTATTTCCTGTTGCGTATGATTCAGAAACAACAGACATCACAGTTTTACGAAGAGCTTCTGCAATATCATCATTTTCTACTTCATGAGGGAATTGTGAATAATATTCAAGTATATGACTTCGCATATCTTTCCAGTCCACTGGGGGATTAAAATTATTTGATTGACAATGATCATAGAATGATACATAATTATCACATACTGTGCGACCATACAATATTTTTGCACTTGTAGTTTTAATTTTTCGTGTATCAATACTGTCCTGGTATAATTTATAGATAGTATATAAGCGATGTGTTTTTGCGGTATCACGCATTAAACATAATGAAAACTGATTAAATGACTCATTATCAGTGATATTCATATCTTTTTGAATGACATCAGACAAAACTGATTGGCTCATAAAATAAAATATGCAATGACTTTTGACGTTAACACCATTATAATTTTTATAATAATCTTCGGCGTGCATGTCTGATGTTATCCAGGTTATTTGCGTTGGATTTATACCTATATTGTTAGCCATTGCAGTATAAATTTCATGAAGATTTATTTCTTCTTCTCCCTGTATTACTGGTCTCCCATAAGACGGAGACCATGATTCAACAGTTGTATCAACAACAATTTGACACTTCCCAGAATTGATAATACTAAGCCATTCAGCTGGAATGTCATAAAGACAGTTAGCATTTAAAATTTTTTCATTATTATTTTCGTGCCGGCCGCCGTATAGCTTAAACAATACAGTGCAGTTATCATACTCTGTCGGGGCAGATAGTATATTTACAGTAGCAGTAGATGCTACTAATGTAATTCTATCAATCGAAACATTATGAAAACAATGTTCAGGATCATAACCAGGAAGTAAAACTATATTTAAATCATTATTTTTCATTTATTTTTTTAAATTCAAGTTCACATACTTTAAAAAACTCAGTCATTCCAGGAAACACGTCGAGAAATTTAATGTTTCTGCGCTTCTCATATTCTTTAATAAATGAATAGAACCTGGCTCGCTTTTCTGCAATATCTTGTCGCTGCGTTGTTTCATCGTCGTTACGACTATCTTTACATGTTATTAACATATCAACAAAGATACGTTTTAGTTTTAGTGACTCCCAGGTTTCAAATACATTGGTATTAATCCATTCAGTGTTAGCAGTATGATTATACATATATGTAACAGCAGGCAATATAAAATTTTCAACCAAATCGATAGTAGCGATTTGTGGGTCTAGAAAGTCTGGTGCTCTTACGTATGGAATGTCAATTCCAATACGCAAGTCTTTTGTTGAAACATTGTCGGTCTGAACATTCCTGTCATTGCGTTTAATATCCAGGCCGTCAGTAATAAAACTTTCAGGACGGATACCAGAATCTAATAGCCAGGATGTCATACCGTCCTTGTTATACTTCTTTTTAAGGAACAGTGCATATTCTAAAAATTCTCTGATAGTAGTGACGCTGAATATGTTAAATGCAGCCATAAAAGTGATACGAGTATCGACGGTGTTCTCCAGGAAATATTCTACGTTGTTAGTAAATAAATTCCAGTCCATACCAGTTCTACTGAATTCAGCAGCGGGGCCAACACTCTCTGCACTAACAAACAGTGTAAACTTTTTGATACTTTTCGTGGAAATTAATTTGTTTACAACTTCAGTAAATTCTTCCCAAAGACCGTCCGGAGGACATGCATTACTATTAACAGCAACTTCAAGATTTGGGTTAGGGTTATCGAGCATGTGACGTAGTGTTTTTAATGTGTGCTTACTAAGTAATGGCTCGCCACCGGTAATTCTAAACGTATGCAAATGCGGCAATGCGTCAGGAAACCATTCCCAGAACGCACGAGTGTAAGGATTATCTTCGCTAGCCTTCAATGGCAGATGCTCTGCCCAATTATATTTTCCACCAATACCTAAATCATATGGGCCTTGGTTTTTTATTTCCTCTGCCCATTTACTACTAAAGGTTGGCCCACAATAACTGCATTTAAAGTTACATACATTACTAAAACTAACTTCTACATAGCGTGGATAAATGTTTTCGTCACCAGTTAGTTCAACAATACTATCATGATCATGAATACTAAATGAATCCATGCTTTTAAGAACACGATCACTAATATTCCCAGTATTGTCTTCAATACGCCAGCAAAAATCACATTCAGCTGGACGTTCACCATTAAGCATAGCTTTACGTTGTTCTTTTTTATGCTTTGTGTTGTGTAGAGCGCCAGGATTTTCATTTAACTCTTCGACTGGAATTTTATGTGCAACTGGGTGGTGACAACTGTGAGTTAACCCTGCCCCTAGGTGCATAGTAACCTGCGTCCACTTAGCCAAGCAAAATCCAGGACCTTTGTTATTGAGAAGGTCTCGCATAAGATATCTATTTTTATCGTTACCGATAATATTTCCAGATGATGTTTTCTGGAAATCATAATCATTAAGTTTTTTATTCATTATACTGCCATCGGTGCTTTGATCGTATCCATTGGGGTATACCCAATTAACTTGTAATCGCTAGTACGTGTATTTAATAGTTCTTCCAGGGTGCTGAAAGCTGGCATTAGCAAAAATGGTCGTTCCTGTGGTTCACGTTGCAACTGTTGTTCAACTGCATCCCAGTGATTGTTATAGATGTGTGCATCACCAATTGTGTGTACTAGGTCGCCTACTTTTAGTCCAGTTAACTGGGCTAGCATGTGTGTCAATAATGCATAGCTTGCAATATTAAACGGAACTCCTAAGAACATGTCTGCGCTTCTTTGATAGAGTTGACAACTAAGTTTACCATTCATTACTCTAAACTGTGCCATTGTGTGACACGGTGGCAATGCCATCTTATCAATTTGATTAGGATTCCATGCAGATAGA
>Ga0102889_1000143_pt1 | contig 31678 bp, 23 predicted proteins | sample Colrivmet1551A02_FD_84505 | JGI IMG/M metagenome (GOLD analysis project Ga0102889, IMG submission 84505) | Estuarine microbial communities from the Columbia River estuary - metaG 1551A-02 | ecosystem: Environmental > Aquatic > Marine > Intertidal zone > Estuary | place: USA: Columbia River...
ATCATCAGAATAAATAGGACATTATGGAGCAAAAAAGATTCACAATACATTTTATTTTTTTATCAGTTTTACTGATCATTTTATTTTTTATAAATATTAGTTTAGGCTCTGTTGCAATTCCATTTAAAGAGTTATTTAATCGTCTTTTTGGAGGGGACATCTCGAAGGAAAGTTGGGAAATCATAATTGTAAATTTTAGAATCCCTAAAGCGATTACAGCTATTTTAGTGGGTTCTGGTTTGTCGGTTTGTGGATTATTAATGCAAACACTTTTCAGAAATCCCTTAGCAGGTCCATTTGTTCTTGGTATTTCCTCTGGTGCAAGCTTAGGAGTTGCTATTTTAATTTTAGGCTCCTCTGTTTTTGGAGGCTTTTTATTATCATCTTCAATCTCAAATTGGTCTTTACCGATTGCGGCAAGTTTAGGTTCTTTCTTTGTATTATCAGCTGTAATTATTGCTGCAAATAAACTTAGAAACACCATGTCAATTTTAATCATTGGGTTAATGTTTAGCTCTTTAACCTCTGCAATAATTAGTGTTCTAGCCTACTTTAGTGAAGCTTCTCAAATTCAGCAATACTTATTTTGGAGTTTTGGAAGCCTGGGTAATTTATCATGGGAAGAATTACAGGTTTTTATGAGTATCTATTGCATTGGCATGATAGGAACTATCTTCCTTATAAAACCCTTAAACAGCTTTTTACTAGGTGAAAATTATGCAAAAAGTTTGGGAATAAATATAAAGAAAAATAGAAATATTATCCTTTTAATTACAAGTATTGTAACCGGGGTAATTACAGCCTTTTCTGGTCCAATTGCCTTCATCGGTTTGTCAGTTCCTCATATTGCAAGAATGTTTTTTTTAAGTTCTAATCATAAAATACTGTTACCAGCGGTTGCAATAATTGGTGCGATTGTTTTGTTAATTTGTGATGCTGTAGCACAACTTCCAACAAGTGAATTTACACTTCCAATAAACGCAGTTACCTCACTATTCGGAGCACCTATCGTAATTTGGTTGTTGGTAAGAAAAAAGAAATTATTTGTATAAATGGAAAGGTTCAAAAAAAATACAATTCTTGCAGCACAAAATCTATCTGTAGGATATCCGCTAAAAAAGGATTTTAAAGTCGTTGTATCAGATATCAATTTAGAAATTGAAAAAGGAAAACTAATTACGGTACTTGGTAAAAATGGGATCGGAAAATCAACCCTATTAAGAACCTTTTCTAGAGTTCAAACAGCCATTTCCGGCACGGTATTACTTCATGGAGAAAATATAGAAAAACTTACCCAAAAAGAGCTTTCAACACAATTAAGTCTGGTATTAACTGAACGCTTACCAGAAAGTCAATTAACAGTTTACGAAATAATTGCACTGGGAAGACAACCCTATACAAATTGGATTGACAAGCTCTCTACTACTGATCTCGAAAAAATAGAGATGGCCATTCATCAAACAGAAATTGAACATCTTAAAAACAATCGTTTTTATGAATTAAGTGATGGTCAACTTCAAAGGGTTTTGATTGCCAGAGCACTGGCACAAGACACCGAAATTATTATTTTAGACGAACCTACCGCCCATCTTGACATGCATCATACTATTAAAATATTTTCTTTGTTAAAGAAACTCGTTTCGGAAACACAAAAAACAGTTATCTTATCAACCCATGAAGTGAATTCAGCGATTCAATTGGCTGACGAAATACTACTTTTAACACCAGACACCTATCATTTTGGTACGACAAGTGAATTTATTCATGCAAATACATTTGAAACTTTGTTTCCTGGAGAACTAATTACCTTTGACAAAAATATACAGCAATTTATAATGAACAAAAACTCTTTTTAATCGATGAAAAAAATACTTAATATTGCTATCGCTATAAGTTTTATGGCATGTAATACTTACAAAAGCACCTCTGATAAAAATACAAGTACAGAGGAAGTTATAACATATGCCGAAACAATTACCTCCAAAGATTTAAGCAAACACTTATTCATTTATGCTTCAAATGAATTTGAAGGAAGGAACACCGGAGAACCTGGACAAAAAAAAGCGGTTGACTACTTAAAAAACTTTTATATATCTGAGGGCATTGTCTCTCCAAAAGGCATCACTGATTATTTCCAAAAAATACCTTCAGAATGGCTGACAAAGAATGCAAAAGTTGAATTAAAAAATTCTGAAAATGTACTTGCTTTTATTGAAGGTAGCGAAAAACCAGACGAAATTATAGTCATTTCTGCACATTTAGATCATGAAGGGATAAAAAACGGAAAGATTTACAATGGAGCAGACGATGATGGTTCTGGAACCGTTGCTATTTTAGAAATTGCACAAGCCTTTCAAATGGCAGTAAAAGCTGGAAAAAGCCCTAAACGTTCTATTTTATTTTTACACGTTACTGGTGAAGAAAAAGGACTTTTAGGCTCTAGGTACTATACAGATGTAGCTCCTATCTTTCCTCTAGCAAATACAGTATGCAATTTAAACATTGACATGATTGGTAGAATTGACGACAGACATAAAACCGATACTAATTATTTATATTTGATAGGGTCAGACAAACTGAGTACAGAATTGCATACTATATCTGAAACAATAAATAAAAAATACATAGATATTAATATCGATTATAAATATAATGACATAAACGATCCCAACAGATTCTATTATAGATCTGATCATTATAACTTTGCAAAAAATAATGTACCCGTTATTTTTTATTTTAACGGAACACATGCAGATTACCATCAACCATCAGATACTCCAGATAAAATCAACTATGAATTATTAGAAAATAGAACGCGTTTGATTTTTCATACCGCCTGGGAAGTTGCAAATAGAGAGAAAAGAATTCTCGCCGATAAAGCGATTATTGAGAAGAAAACGAATTAATAGCAGGAATAAAATTGTGATTAAAACCAACGTTAGTGTTGGTTTTTTTATTTAAAATAATTAATATCTGACCCTAATTAACTGTAAAATAAGCCCTAGCATACCTCTGAACATGATGAAGGAATTCATCGGTTACTTTTTTAGAAGTTTTGGAAACTTCCTTTTAAATTTTTGCAATCTTGGTATAGAAACTGCCCGAACATATTCTTGGTTTGGGTTTCTTTTTTCAAAATCTTGGTGATAAGCCTCTGCTTTATAAAACTTTTTTAGTCGTGTAACTTCAGTAACAATGCTACCTTGATATTTCTCCTTGTTTAAATTGGCTATTATTTTCATAATGGCTTGTTTTTCGACATCAGAGGTATAAAAAGCAATAGATCTGTATTGAGTTCCATAATCGGGGTGTTGACCATTAACCGTTGTTGGATCATGAGAACCAAAGAATACAGTTAATAAGGTGGTAAAAGAAACTTTTTTTGGATTATAATACACCGCAACAGTTTCAGCATGACCCGTTTTGCCTGTTCCAATAGTTTGATATGTTGGAGATAAGGTATGGCCTCCTGCATAGCCAGAAACAGCCTCTTCTACTCCAATAACACTCTCAAAAACAGCCTCTACACACCAGAAACAACCACTTGCAAAATAAGCTATTTTAATTTCGTCCTTTGAAACATCCATTAACTTTGCTTGAGAAGTGTTCTTATCGGTAAAACCGTAATAAAATAGTAATGATATTAAACAACCAAAAAAAATAATAGGTTTTAAAATATTCTTCATAATAATTTAGTTACAATGATTAATATAAACTCCAAGATGATAGTATTCTGTTTAAAAATCTCAAAGAGCACAATACAAAAATATGTTTTTCAGAGCGATCTCCTGTTGTCTTCTCACAAACTATTTACAACTTGTTTACAACTTTAGCATTTTGTTAAGAAACCTCCTTGTAGAAAATCGATGAGATTCCTATTTTTGTTTGCATATATTTATACTAAATAAATGGAGCATTTTATAGTTTCTGCACGCAAATATCGTCCTCAAAATTTTGAAGATGTGGTTGGGCAACAAGCCATTACCAATACCTTAGAAAATGCGATAAGAAACAATCATCTTGCACAAGCATTACTGTTTACGGGCCCTCGTGGAGTCGGAAAAACCTCATGTGCTAGAATTCTGGCAAAAAACATCAATCAACAAGGTGTGAAAGTTTCTGAAGAGGAAGATTTTGCATTCAATATTTTTGAGCTAGATGCTGCATCTAATAATTCTGTAGATGATATTAGAAGTCTAACAGAGCAAGTTCGTATTCCTCCTCAAACAGGAAAATATAAAGTTTATATCATTGATGAAGTTCATATGCTCTCTCAGGCAGCTTTTAATGCGTTTCTAAAAACCTTAGAAGAGCCTCCTGCGCATGCTATTTTTATTCTCGCAACTACCGAGAAACATAAAATTATTCCAACCATTTTATCTCGATGTCAAATCTTTGATTTTAAACGAATTGGGGTACTGGATGCTAAAAATTATCTCAAGATTATTTGTGAAAAAGAAAATATCACTGCAGAAGATGACGCCCTCCATATTATTGCTCAAAAGGCTGATGGCGCTATGCGTGATGCTCTCTCAATTTTTGATAGAGTTGTCAGTTTTTCAGGAACTAATTTAACTCGTGAAGCTGTTACCGAAAATCTAAATGTTTTAGACTACGAAACCTATTTCAACATGACTGATTTGGTCCTTGAAAACAAAATTCCACAAGTATTAAATGCATTTAATACTGTTTTAAGCAAAGGGTTTGAAGGACATCATTTTATAAATGGGTTGGCAAGTCATTTTAGAGATTTATTAGTTGCTAAAGACAAAGATACTTTAGCATTATTAGAAGTTGGTGACGTTGCAAAAAAGAAATATTTAACCCAGGCAACCAAAGCGAACATACCTTTTTTAATGCAAGCAATTAAAAAAGCTAATGAGTGTGATTTAAACTACAGAGCCAGCAAAAATCAACGACTTTTGGTTGAGTTAACATTAATGCAAATTGCCTCTATCACTTTTGATGGAGAAAAAAAAAAATCAGCTAATTATATAATACCTGCTACTTTTTTCCAAGCGCTTTCACCTGCCGCAAAAGAAATATCTAAACCCCTAGAGAAGAAAACTACAATCGCTCCTCTCAAAGAAGTTACAACAAAAAAACCTACCCTAGAAAAAGGAATTTATAAGTCTGCAGAAAGAAGAACTTCCTCACTATCTCTAAAAAGTATACATCATAAAAAAGAGGATAAAAAAGCGAGTACTGAGGTTAACTATGACAATCATCCTAAAGAAGTATTTACAGAAAAGACACTTCAAAAACATTGGGAAGAATACACCGATTTACTGAATAAAAAGGGACAAAAAAGTATGGCTTCAATCGTTGGTACAGCAGTACCTATACTAGAAGATGGCTTTAAAATATTATTTACAGTTCCTAATAAATTGATGGAAGATCAATTTAAAAAAGGAAAACCAAAACTTTTAAAATTTTTAAGAGAACAATTAAATAATTATGGTATTGAGATCATTTTAACATTAAACGAAACTGTAGAGAAAAAATTTGCATACACTCCTCAGGAAAAATATCTTAAAATGAAGGGAATGAATCCTCTGTTAGAAAAATTACGTCAAACTTTTGAATTGGACATGTAAAAAATTATTTGACATGAAAACCTTTATTACACGAACGAAATAATAATTTCTTAGTGCACTAGTTTACAACTTTTCCCAAGTAAAACAATGTAATATCCTCTTTTGCAAACTTATTTTTTTCAAATTCTGGTAATAGATAAATGCCCTGTTTATTTTCTACAAATAATGGAATAGATTTCTCCTCTTTAGAAAGCACTTCTAATAATGAATTATACTCTTTTTGATTGGAAATATTCACTTCGTTAATGATTGGGTTTTCTCTATAGGCTTCACTTAAATTAATATAATCATCATGAGGTGTAAAAAAGGATTCTCGATCGCTATCAGAAGCTTCTGTAATCTCTTTTGAAGAAGCTAACTTATAAGCCCCTTGCTCCCCAAAATTCTGAGAAAATTTGTTTAATGCATGCATATTTACCTGATCACTTCCTGTCAAAGCTATTAAATAGCCTACATCATTTAATTCTATATTATTAGCCAATTCATCGTCATATACATCTACTTTAAAAGCCTCTATATCAGAATCTAAAGCTTCTTGAATAAAGCTTTTATTTGAATCTATCAAAATAACTCTTTTGCCTTTGTTTTTTAAAAACTTCGCAATTAATCTTACAGGCTTAGAAGCTCCAACGAATAAAACAGCATCAGATTTTTTAAGAAAAACACCTACCATTTTAGCAAAAAAACGAGCGGTTGTAGCATTTAATAATACGGTTCCAAGAACAATCATAAAAACCAAAGGCGTAATATATTCTGCTCCATCAACTCCTTGTTTTATTAATTTACTTCCAAATAAGGAAGCAATTCCTGCAGCTACAATTCCACGAGGGCCCACCCAACTGATAAATAACTTTTCATTTAATTTTAAATTGGAGTTAAGGGTACTTGCAAATACCGCTATGGGTCTAATTATAAAAACAACCACAGCAAAAAGCACGACTGTTTTCCATGTATACAGAAGAAATAAATCTTCAATATTAATGTTTGCAGATAATAAAATAAATAAAATAGAAATTAATAGTACACTCAAAGATTCTTTAAAATAGAGTAACTCTTTTAAATTTGCTAGGTTACCATTTCCTAAAACCATACCCATAACCACCACGGCCAATAAACCAGATTCATGAGCAAAAATTTCTGACAGTACAAAAACCAATAGGACCGCTGATAAAGCAACTACGTTTAATAAATAATGTGGAATTAATTTTTTATTAATCGAAAAAGCAAGTGCATGTGCGAAAGTAAATCCGAAAGTAGTTCCAAACAGTAAAATTTTACCAAACTCAATCAAGGCTGTTTTTGTAAAAGCGCCTCCTCCTCCAACGCTTATGAACTCGAAAACTAAAACAGCTACTAATGCTCCTATGGGATCAATTAAAATCCCCTCCCATTTCAACACCGTAGAAATATCTTTTTTTAATGGAATGTTTCTTAAAATTGGCGTTATTACTGTAGGTCCTGTTACGATAATTAATCCTGAAAATAGAAAAGAAAGTTCCCATCCAAGATCAAAAATATAATGTGCCACGACTCCTGCGCCAAAAAAAGTAATTGCAGAACCTAAAGTAATGAGTTTTGTAATTACAGGTCCTACATTCTTAATTTCACTTCTTTTTAAGGTCAACCCTCCTTCAAAAAGAATAATACTTATGGCTAATGAAACAAAATAGTACAAACCATCTCCTGGAAAAAGTCCTTTTTCTCCATTCCAAATTGGTTCTATCCATTTTCCACCATCATCACTTAAATACTCGGCAGCAATAGGACCTACCAACAAACCGATTAATAATAGAGGTAAAATTGCCGGAATTTTTAACTTCCATGCAACCCATTGAGCTACGATTCCTAAAATAATAATTCCAGCTAATTCTAACATTTATTTCAATATATTCGTTTAATATGTAAATTTAAGAATGTTTACGCATCAATAAAAAAAATATATTAATTTTTTTATTGTAAAGTTCCCTATATTGTGCCTATTACTTGACCTTTAAACTTTTTTATTTTTGAAAAAATTTGATAAATTATTAATAGGTATTGCATTTTCACCAAACTTAAAATCGAATATTTTTGAGGCTGTTAGGCTGGCGAATATGTTTGACGCTGAATTAGTTGGAGTTCATGTTGGCACAAAATCTGATGAAAAAAAAACAGCTTTAAAGGCTCTTTTATCAGAAGCAAATCCACTCAAAAAACCTTTCAAAGCTATTTGGAAAGAGGGAAATCCTGTAAATGTAATTCTTGAAACGACCATTTCAGAAAAAATTGACTTACTTATTCTTGGAGCAATTCAAAAAGAAAACTTATTTAAATACTATGTAGGTTCTATTGCCAGAAAAATTACAAGAAAAGCACCTTGTTCTGTTTTATTACTAATTAAGCCCTCTATTGTTAGAGTTGCCTGTAAGCATATTGTGGTTAATGGTTTACAAGAAGAAAGAACCGAGGAAACCATCAAAACAGCTTTTACAGTTTCTAATTTTTTACAATGCAATAAAATTACTATCGTGGAAGAAGTGAGTCAATCAGAATTACACGTAAAAGTGAGTGACGACAAATCTTTGCGAAAAGCTAATATTGCAAAAGAAAGATTAAGCACGCGGGAAGACCAACGAGTAAAACATATTTTGGGAACCATAAACAACAAAAACATAACCGTAAAAACTCAGAGTATTTTTGGAAAAAGAGGATACTCTATTGGGCATTATGCAAAAGTAAAAAGAGCAGATTTATTGATAATGAATGCTCCCAACAAACTTGGTTTTTTTGATAGAATTTTTCCACATGATATTGAGTACATTTTATCTGAATTACCAACAGATGTATTAATTGTAAAGTAAATGACTAAAAAAAATACTTTTAAAACTTTTTTAAGTGATATTCCACAAAACCTTTTTTCAGGTTTTGTAGTTTCATTAATAGCCCTTCCCCTTGGATTGGGTTTAGCTTTGGCTTCAGGCGCACCTCCTATTTCTGGGATTATTGCAGCCATAGTTGGGGGTATTGTTGTTTCATTAATCGGAGGCTCTCACGTGACTATTACAGGACCAGGAAATGGTTTAGTAGTCGTTATTCTTGCGGCTATTACCACGCTTGGAGATGGCAATATGCAAGAAGGATTTTTATTTACTTTGGCGGCAATTGTCATCTCAGGAATCATCATGATAATTCTCGGCTTTTTAAGAATGGGTTCTTTAGGTGATTTCTTTCCAGGATCAGCAATACAAGGGATGTTGGCTGCTATAGGTATTGGAATTTTTGCCAAACAAATTCATGTTATGTTTGGAAATTTAAATGCCAAAGGAAGTATTATTGATTTACTAATTCAGATACCCGAAGGAATTATAAATTTAATTAAAACAAATGATTTGAGTATCTTGTATGCAGGCTCAATAGGAATCATAAGTTTACTAATTATGATTTTTTATAGTAAAATTAGAAATCGGTATTTTCAGTTGATACCAGCTCCTATGTGGATTGTAGTTTTAAGTGTAGGAATGTATTATTATTTTGATTTAGTTTCTTCATCAGCCTATCCTATTGATAAAAGTTTGCTAATCGCTTTACCCGATGACATCCTGTCGAATTTTGCCTTTCCTAATTTTTCAAAAATATACGATGCTGACTTTTTAAATGCAGTACTCGCCATTACATTAATTGCAAGTATAGAAAGTTTATTAAGTATTAAAGCTGTAGATAAATTAGACCCCTTAAAAAGAAGATCAAACGTAAATAAAGATATTCGCGCTCTGGGGTTAGCAACTGTAATTAGTGGTTTTTTAGGAGGACTAAATGTGGTTACTGTAATTGCAAGAAGCTCTGTAAATGTAAATAACAAGGGAACAAACAGATCCGCTAATTTTTTTCACGCTAGCTTTTTGGTTGTTTTTATTTTATTATTTGCAACTGAATTACGAAAAATACCACTACCGGCTTTAGCAGCAATATTGGTATATACTGGATACAAATTAGCATCTCCAGAAAACATTAAAAAGGTATTTCTAATTGGTTCAGAACAATTAATTATTTTTTCAATTACCTTATTAACAACAATCGTAACAAGTCTAATTTCTGGTATAATCGTTGGAATTCTAGTTACTTTTATCATTCATATTATTATAAACAAAAATATTCTCTTGTTTATTAAAAACATCTTAAAACCAAATGTTTTAATGTTTAAAGAAGAAGGAAAATATTATGTTAGTGTTCAAAATTTTTCGAGTTTTTTAAACTACACAAAGCTGAAAACAAAGCTCGATCAAATACCCGAATCTGAAGAAGCCATTATCGACTTTTCGTTGTGTGATTTTGTCGACCATTCGGTAATGGAAAACATGAACAACTATTCTGAATCGTTCACTCGAAAAGGGGGGCATTTTGAAGTGATTGGTTTAGACGACTCTAAACCTGGAAGCGAGCATCCATTTGCTTTACGTAAAATACTTCCAAGACAAATTATTCTAAAAGATGGATATTTAACAAAAAGACAAAAATCCATTCAGAATATTAGTGAAGAAATGCAATGGAAGTATGATGCTTTTTCTGCAAGAGAAATGGAAGAACTTCCCAGCTTTGGATATTTTAAAACACGAAAAATTAACAAAGTTTCTAATGTACTCTCTAATGAAAATTGCACCATCTTTGATGTTCAGTTTTCTGAAGGAGAAATGATTGCTAAACAAGTAATTAAAGCAACAATGTTACATATTCACCCGCTAAAACCTGTTCCAGATTTTACACTTGACAGAGAGGGAATTTTTGAATATATATTAGATTTTGCAGGGTATACAGATATCAACATAGACAAGCATCGAGATTTTAGCAAACGTTTTTATTTAGCTGGAAAAAATGAAGAAAAGATTAGAAATTTTTTTACAAATGAATTAATTTTGTTTTTTGAAAGTAACAAACAGTATCATATAGAAGCTTCGCAAAACGGACTTTTAGTAATAGGTCATGAACGCTTATCAAGCGTTAAAGAAATGAAAGCCCTTGCCTACTTTGGAATGGGATTGCAACAAACAATATAATTAGTATGCTTGGATTACAATTTGAAACCAAAACTTCTTGGGCAGAAATTGCCAAAGATGATTTACAGCAAATCTTAACAGACCATGCCTTTTTAGAACAAAAAGCGGCCTCAAATGCAGTTTCTATTATCATTAACTATTCTGAAGAAACAGCGTTAGTTAAGGAAATGAGTACTATTGCAATTGAAGAAATGCAGCACTTTAAAATGGTGCATTTGTTAATGGTAAAACGAGGATTCGTTTTAGGAAGAGAGCAAAAAAATGACTACGCTATTCGATTGCAAAAGTTCTTTAACAAGACAAAGAACCGAACTGATGCATTGATACAAAGATTGTTAGTTGCCGCATTAATAGAAGCAAGAAGTTGTGAACGTTTTAAAGTGTTTGCTGAAAATATGGAAGACGAAGAATTGTCTAAATTTTATACTAATTTAATGGTTTCTGAAGCAAACCACTACACTGTCTTTTTAAAGTTTGCACGCGAATATCAAGACAGAGAAATCGTTGATCAAAAATGGAATGCATTGGTTGCTTTTGAAGCAGAAATGATGAAAGAACGAGGCAATTCGGCCAAAATACACGGCTAAAAGCTCCGTTTTTTATAAAACTATTTAACTTTGAAATGAATTTAAAAAATGTTCTCAAAAGAAGAAGCGGTAAGATTACGTAAAGATTTTTGGACTAGTTTTGGCAAATCGTTTCCAAAAAAATGGTTGTTGTATAATACAAAGATAAAAGGATTCTCTTTTAAATTTGTTGCAGACAGAAAAAAAGCCCTTGTAAGTTTAGATATTGAAAATCCCGATGAGTTAGTTAACCTACTCTATTTTGACCAACTTATTTCTCTAAAAACATTATTACAAAATGAGCTTCCAAAAATTGTTTTTAATAGCGAATATGAATTAGAAAACGGAAAAAAAATTCATAGAATATATGTACCTTTTGAAGGTGATTTTAGTATTTATAATAAAAACACATGGAGAGACTGCTTCGAATTTTTTGAACATACAATGGCGAAGTTTGAAGTTTTTTACTTTGAATATGAAGACTTTATAAAAAACATATAAATTTAAACTGTACCCCTTTGATTATAAAAAAAAAGGACTCTTTTATTTATCTAAATTTAAATAAAATGGTTTTTATACATAATTAACCGGTGTATATTTGTACTATGATTAAAAATGACACTATAATAGCTTTAGCGACCCCCTCTGGGGTTGGAGCAATATCTGTAATTAGACTTTCTGGTGAAAAGTCTATCGAGATTGTAGCAGCTTTTTTCAATCCTATAAAAAAAGGAAAAATACTTAACAATCAAAAATCACACACCATTCATTTAGGGCACATTGTAAATAATGAGACTCTTTTAGATGAAGTTTTAGTAAGCGTATTTAAAAATCCGAAATCTTATACAGGAGAAAACGTCGTAGAAATATCATGTCATGGTTCTAGCTTTATACAACAAGAAATCATACAATTATTTTTAAAGAATGGTTGTAGAATGGCCGACAATGGTGAATTTACGATGCGTGCTTTTTTAAATGGTAAAATGGATTTATCTCAAGCGGAAGCTGTTGCAGATGTGATTGCTTCAAACTCTGCCGCAAGTCACCAAATAGCCATTCAACAAATGCGCGGTGGTATTACAAATACATTAAAAGAATTGAGAGGTCAATTACTAGATTTTGCAGCATTAATTGAATTAGAGCTTGATTTTTCTGGAGAAGATGTTGAGTTTGCTGACAGAACAAAATTCAAAAACTTAGTCACAAAAATCACCCTAGTCTTAAAACAACTGATTGATTCTTTTTCATTTGGGAATGCATTGAAAAACGGAATCCCTGTTGCCATTATAGGTGAGCCAAATGTTGGAAAATCGACGCTCTTAAATTCACTTTTAAATGAGGAAAAAGCCATTGTTTCAGACATTGCAGGGACTACAAGAGATGCCATTGAAGATGAAATTATTATCGATGGAGTTGCTTTTCGATTCATAGACACTGCAGGAATTAGAGAAACAAAAGATATAATAGAAAACATCGGTATTAAAAAAGCCTATGAAAAAGCAGACAATGCTCAATTGATACTATTTTTAATTGATGCAAATAAATACAACCATTCTAAGAATACCTTTTTATCAGAAATTGAAACCATCAACACTCGTTTTCCAAATAAACGAGTACTAGTCATCGCAAATAAAATAGATACACTCTCTGATACTGATATTAACTTACTTCAGGAAGAAATTAATCATTTAATTCTATTATCAGCAAAAAACACAATTGGCATAGAGGCTTTAAAGACTGAATTAACCTCTCTTGTCAATATAGGAGCTTTAAGTAATAATGAAACCATCGTTACGAACTCTCGCCATTTCGAGGCTTTAAATAATGCATTGACAGCTATTTTATCTGTACAACAAGGCATTGATTTGGAAATTTCAACTGATTTATTTTCTATTGATATTCGAGAATGTTTACGTCATTTAGGAAATATTACCGGAGAATATGATGTCGACAAAGATATCTTAGGTCATATTTTTTCTAACTTTTGTATCGGAAAATAAATGACAAGTCTAGACATCATTGGAACATTTTCTATCATGGGTAGTAATCAAGATGCCAATGAAAATTGGTACAAAGGAAAACTCGACTTATCATTAGATCAAAACAATAGAATTATTGCCAAATGGACAATCAATGGTAATCAAGAACAATTTGGGACTGGCTTCTTTAAAAATAATATTCTTGTCATTCAATTTAATTATAAAGATATTGAAGACAAAAACCATAAAGGAATTGTTGTATACAAATGCTTAAACAAAAATATTTTAGAAGGCTTTTGGTCGGAGGAACTAGGGAATCCTAATTATTTGGGAATAGAAAATTGTTTTAGGATTAGAAAAACAATTTTAAATTAATGAATTTAGAATCCCAAGCTCCAAAATTACTAGTTTCTATTTCACATCAATAGTATAAAAAGTATTCGGTTACACGAGAATTGATTCACCTTTTTCCAAGAAAAAAAAATTTCGGATACTATTCCCCCTGCTTAAACCTAGATAACATTTAAAATTTGTGTGGATTTTGACTTTTAAAAATAACCATTCAATAAAAATTTCTCAATTTCACTAATTTTAAAATATTTAGTACTAGCTCTCCATATAATCTCTTGATTATTTTTATTTTGTTTCTTTTATAAAATAATGGACTTTGTTTCATCTAACATATGTGTTTTTTAAAGGCAGCACAATTTAAATGTAATTGATAGTGAATCAATTATTTATAAAATTATTTACATAAAATACAAACCTCAATATTTTTTTATTTGCTAAGAAATCATTAAATTTGATTGAAAAGAAAAAAAAATTAAACTATGAAAAGTTACATTGCAATTATAGCAATGACCACGCTACTATATACAAATGCCCAAAATCATCGGTCATCTGTTGATCCTACTTCAACTTCAATGAATGGTCAAAACAACACTGCAACTGGGTATTTTACTTTACATTATAATAATACAGGGGTAGGTAATTCTGCAACGGGGATTTATAGTCTCCATAATAACATTTCAGGATCTTACAATAGCGCTATTGGGTATCATTCTTTAATTTCTAACATTTCAGGGTCTTATAATACCGCTAATGGGTATCAATCTTTATATTATAACAATATGGGATCTTATAATACCGCATCTGGGAATCAGGCTTTATTTTATAACTACAATGGAACATATAATACTGCATTTGGTTACAAAGCAATGGCAAGCGCCGTCGATGCTACTAATCAAACAGTTATCGGGTATGAAGCTACTGGGCAAGCAGATAACTCGGTAGTTCTTGGTAATGAAAATGTAACCGCAGTTTACATGGGAGAAGATTCTGGAGCTAAAATTTATGCAGGAGAGGGTAGTTTTACTGGAAATATAACAATAGGTGGTGATGTTGTGGTTTCATCAGATGCAAGACTTAAAGCAAATATTATGTCTTTGGGCTCTACTCTTGCCAAACTACTGCTAATTGATGGAAAGACCTATACAACTAGAAGGGACGGCAAACAAAAAATAGGCGTATTGGCTCAAGATATTCAAAACGTATTTCCAGAACTTGTTAGTCAAGATGATGATAAAATGTTAGCGGTAAACTATCAAGGACTGATTCCTATTCTTATTAACGCTTTGAAGGAGCAAGATGCTAAAATTTCAAGATTAGAGCAATTAACAAAAGAATTAATTACGAATGAATAACCCTTTCAAATCATTTATTTAGGAACCCCAGCTTTATAGATCTCCGCCTCAGAATTCGTTTGAATTTTATATGCTGTGTTGGGTTTGATAACAATAGATTGTCCTTTTTCTAAAAAAAAAGCATTTTTATTTTCTATCACAGTTGCTGAACCCTTCATAGCTATTAAAATTTCTATAGAATTAGACACAGAACGATGAGATGTAGAAGAATTCAACTCAATTTTACTCATTTCAAAATCTTTAGTAGTGGTTTTATACACAACCTCACCATTACTTTTATTTTGATTTCCATGTAAAATAGCAGGAATGGTCTCTTCAAATTTGGTGTTTCTTATAAGCTCTTCAACATCAATATGTTTACTCGTTAAGCCACCTCTGAGGACGTTGTCAGAATTTGCCATTAACTCCATATTTTTTCCTTCTAAATAGGCATGAGGCAAACCTGCATCTTGAAAAATAGCCTCTCCTTTTGATAATTTTAGGATATTAAAAAAAAAGATAGAGAATATTCCTTTATCTAAGTTTTGAACGTCTTTGTCTGCTAAAGATTTAGCTGCCCAATATGCTGGAGCAGATTTTTCTATTTCGTTCGCTGTAAATTTTGAGTAAATTCTATCCATTAAGGGCCTAAGTATAATATTTACCTCCTCTTGCGAAAACTCCATCACTTTCTTATATAAACCTAAATAGCCTTCTGATAAAAACGTTTTTAATAAAAAATACAACTCTTTTGTTTCTTGTAAGTTTTTGATCAGTTTCGATCTCTCTAAAAAGCCATGTAACAACCAAAAATCACTTAGGGCAACCATAATTTCTGGTTTGTGGTTTTGATCTTTATAATTTCTATGATTTGCGGTTAATGGAATCCCTTTAATATTTTCAAGTTCATATCCTTTTTTGGCAGCTTCTTTGGTTGGATGCACTTGTATAGAAAGCATTTTATGCACGTCAAGTACCTTAAAGAGGTAGGGTAATGTTCCAAAATGTGGCTCCGAATCCTTACTTAAATATTCATTTAAAAAGACATCTAAGGGAATCTTTTTTTGTTGAACCTTAACCAATGAAGGCGCTTTTAAATGAGCTCCTAACCAATATTCTGCATAGGTTATATTTGTAGGGTTCTTTTCAGAAATTAAATTTGGAATAAAACTTTTTCCACCCCAATCATAATGTTGAATGACTCCTTCTATTCGAAAAATATTCTTATCTAAACTTTCCATGATTGCAAGCTTTCTTTAATTAAAAATAAAGATATTCCTTTTTAATGAAAAAATCACAAACGAATGAAAACTTTACGGTATAAAAAAACGCTCAAAATAAATTTTGAGCGTTAGAAATAATAATATTTTATGAACAAAAAACGCTATAAATATAAATTCAAAAAGTCTAATATATTAACTATTTTGAGTTTTTTTAAAACTTTAAATTTTCATCTTTATCCCATAATCCCCAGTAGGCACCAACATCTCCTTCTGCTCCAACTTTCCAGGATTCATCAAAGGATGAAAAATAGAATACATCAATATTGTCATTCGCAGACCATACTTGCGTATTGATAAAATACTTCATTGCATTTGCTTCGGATGCATTTGCACCACCTTCAGTTCCACCTTGGTTTGGCCAGCCAGTCTCAGTAACAATTACTTTTTTACCTTGACTAACGCTTAATGCTTGATTGTACATTTTTTTCATGTGATGAATAGAATAGTCTATCGGGCATCCTTCCCAAAAAGGATAACAATTGGATAAAATCACATCACAAGCTTCCACTAATTCTGGATATTTTGAGAACTTATAATAAGCGTCTACATAGCCAACTTGAACTTGCGGCAAAGCATTTTTAACTCTATTTAGATACCCGATTAATTGTTCGATTGATAATTCATCTCTATACAATACTTCATTACCAACTGCAGCAATATCGACAAGGCCTTGATTTCCTAGTTCAATTAAGGCTTCTATCTCTTTTTCATTTTTTTCTAAATCAGTCCCTAACCAAGCACCAACCATTGTTTTTATTCCATGTTTTTTGGCGAGTTTTGGGATATGCTCATTTCCCTCTATACATGAAAACGAACGAATCCATTTTGTGTAAGGTTTTAAAATTTTAATTCTCTTCTCTACTTGTTCTTCAGTAATAGTATCACCTGGCTCTTGCCCATCTTCATACATACTAAAACAAATTCCATGTATACCTTTGTTCAAAGTATCTCTCCACATGTTTTTTAATTGATCAATTGAATACTCACTTAAATTTGAACCAGAAGTGTTGAATTCGGTCGTAACCTTTAAATTTTGATGGTGTTCTTTTCTAAAAGACATAATTCTATTTTGTAAACTAATTATTTAAAATATATTGTATTTCTAAATTTTTTGCAAAAGTACAAATAATCTTCATAAAAATTATTTTTGTTCCACTTAGTTTTTAATTTCTTTTCGTTCAGCTAATTGCGATCTTATTTCCAATGCGCGTTCTTCAGTAATATTATAATTACGCATAATAAGCATTGCTAAAATTGTTCCTATCATTGGAAAAAAACAAAAGAAAGCATGCAGTGCATCAACTGCAGCTTGTTGGTCCGTTGTTGCAAGGTCTGAGTTAAAACCAACAATAGTAATAATTACTCCACTAAGGGCTCCAGCAATTCCATAACCTACTTTTACCATCCACCAATAGATCGCTCCAAAAATACCTTCTCTTCGCTTTCCTGTATTAAGTTCATCAACATCAATAACATCTGCGGTCATAGACATCATAATGGTAAATAAGCTTCCAATCCCAAAAGAAAAGAAAGGCAATGCAATAATATACATCCAGGGTTTGCCGGGAATAAACAGAAAATAAAGCATAATATATCCTACTAAAGAAATTGATTGAGATACCATAAATGCTTTTTTCTTCCCTAGCTTTTTTGACATCCAAGCTACTGCAGGAATAACAATAAAAGTAGTTCCTATTGCTCCTAAACATCCAAACATCGAAACCCATATTCCGCTAGCTCCAGCATCTCCATTAAATAATTTATATACAATTACAAAAAAAGTAAGTGCAGCTACTGTATTGAAAGCATTAAAAATTAAAAAAGTTGCGCCACATAATTTTCTGAATTCTTTAATCTTAAAGGCGGCTACAAAACTTTCGTATATTTTAACTAAACTATTTCCAATATTAGCTGAGTTTAGTGGCTCATAGTCTTCTTCAAGGGTTGCGTTACTTTTTATAAAAATTGCGGGTACCATTGCACAAATAGCACAAGGTATCGCAACCCAAATTGCTAATTCTCTCACGGCAATGTCTGCAGAAGGAAACCAATTTTCATCATACATAATAATCCAAAACAAAGGCGCAATTACCCATGCCCATTGACCAATAAATTGTGCTATTGCCATAATATTAGTACGCTCATGAAAATCATCACTCATTTCGTACCCCATGGCAACATAAGGAACGCTAAAAATAGTTAAGCCTAAATAAAATACTAAAGACCATAAAAAGAAATACCAAAAGTTATATTGAACTCCATCAACTTTATAAAGCTGCCACATAAAAATATAGGCAATACCCATAAGAATTCCTCCTATTAGAACATATTGTCGACGTCTTCCCCATTTGGATTTTGTATTGTCTGAAATGAATCCCATAATTGGATCGGTTATAGCATCAAAAATTCTAGGGAAAAGAAATACTAAAGACCACATCCAGCCAGAAAACTCAAGATCTTCAACTAAAACTACCATAAAAATTCCTAAGATAGCTGGAAACATTTGATTGGCTAACATTCCAAAACCAAAAGCTATTTTTTGTCCCATAGGGACTTTACTTGTTCTTGACATAATTATTAAATAGTATTAATTAATATTGTTTGTATCGCTTGCGCGCTTATTGTAATGGTTGATTCATTTTCTCCCAGTGATAATTTAAAATTTTTCTGAGTTGTTCCTTCATTGAAAACCACTACGGCTATTGAACCATCTGTATTCTCTGCGGCTGTCACTTTTAGTTCTATATCAGAATTTTCCAGACCAATAACGGTGGCATCTGGTCTTATATATTTACTAAAATGAGCCATGGTATAATACAATGGTGTAAGGTATACTTCGTCTTTTTTAGGATCTACAATTACAGGAGCGATACACCAGTTTTTAAACCAGTTTGGACCTCCTTGTGTATCTAAAACCATATTCCAATCTACCCATCCATCTACCCAATTATTTAGACAACCGATGATATCTCTTGCATATCTATTTACGGGTGCATATTTAGGATGAAGGTGTTTATCTTTTTCTTGAGCCCAATCAAACCCCCAATCTGTAGCTTCTTTTCTCCAATACCAAGCATCGTCTTTCCAAACTGGAATTTGAGAATCTATACAAGCTTCTGTTTGAATGAGATACTTCGATGGTGCCTTATTATGAGCATATAGTAATTCTTTAGCATAGACCTCATAAGTACTTGCATACCAATGTATTGCTGTACCATCAAAATAGTTGGAAGAGGCTTCACTTTGATACATCGAATCTACCCATTCTTTTAAATCTTCTCTGTTTTGATCAAAGCCTAAAATTTTCACTTGATGCATATCTTTTTCTAATCTCGGTCCCAAATGATTTTGAACAAAATTTGTCATTTCGTCAGGAGAAAAATGCATACTTTCCCAATTACTATTGTTTCCTAAGGGTTCATTTTCAACTGTAAAACCCCAAATATCGATCCCCTCTTTCTTATAAGCGTTTATATATTTTGAGAAAAATAAGGCCCAAGTATCATAATATTTTGGTAGCAGTTTTCCTCCGACCCACGCATTATTATCTTTCATCCAAGGAGCTGCAGTCCAAGGTGATGCAATTATTTTGAAACCATCTTTAGAGACTTTCAAAGCGTCTTTAATCATTGGAATAAGATCTTCTTGATCCTCTTTTATTGTAAAATGCTCAAGATGAATATCATCTTCTACTGGCGAATACGAATATTGACTCAAAGAAAAATCACAAGAATTCATGTGCGTTCTCGTAAGAGAATAATTCGCACCTTTTTCTGAAAAATAGGCCTGTATTACAGTATCTCTCTTATCTTTACTTAATCGATTTAGCAAAGAGGCTGATGCTTCAGTAAAAGATCCTCCAAAACCAGTGATTTTTTGAAATTTTTGATGTGGATCTAACCTAATAATGGAACTATTTTTTTCTGGAGTAAATCCAGAAACTTTTGTCAGTTTATTTCCACTAGCTGATGTTTCATATACATCTACCATTAATTTATTCCCTTTAGTATTACAACTTACGATCATCAATGAAAAAAAAAATAAAAATAAAGAGTTTCTATACATAAAGTTCTTGTTATCTATTATAGTCTGTATTAGGAACTAAAACATCCTCCATTAAAGATTCATACTCTCCATCATATGTTTTTGTAATTGGATGTCCATTTCGTGAAAGCCCGTTGAAAACTCCTCGGTCTACTAAATTCCAAATTGGAAATTTCGCGGCACCTTTTTTAGTAAATAATCCAAAATGATTTTCTGAGCCGTTGGAATTTTGAGCATCTTTCCATTGTTCATCAAAAGCCTCAAAATAAAAACAAGAAATCCCTTCTTGATTCGTCCATTCTCTTAATTTATTATAGTAAAGTCCTTGTTTATACTGGTCAGTGGCACGAGAACCATTTGCTCCATAAAAACCGTTAGATACGGTTGCCCAACCAGTTTCTCCAATATGAATTGTTTTACTACTATCAATACTTTTTACATATTCAGATACATCTTTGTATTGCTTTTTTGAAAATTCTAATGCACGTTCAATAGAGCGGTCTATTTTTTGCTTATCATTCAAATGAAGTTCATTATCTGGCACCTTCCAAAACCCGGGATTATAATGAGAATTGTGATATGCATAGGTATGCATAGACACATAATCTACCGACTTTATCAAGGCTTCTAAATCTTCAACTCGATAACTTAAATCTCCTCCTCCCCAAGAAGAAAAATCATCTGAACTTGTAATCCATACATCTTTAGATAATTCACCGTTCTTTTTTAAATTTTGAAGGTGATTGACATATTTAAGAATCACTTTGGGTTGCACGTAATAACTTGTTGCCCATCGAACCATTGCTTCGTTACCTACAGCAATTACTTTTACTATCGAAGGATATTTATTTGCTAAAAAAACCGCTCTTTTAATTTCTTCTTCATTTTGAGCACTTTCGATATCATGATTTGGCTCTTTTTCTGTCCAAGCATTTAAGCAATCCATCCACGCCCCCAACATCACATACATTTCAAAACTAGGGTCTTCTTTTTTAAGCTGGCTAATAGCCTCTAGTAAATTGGATGCATGAGGTAGTTCTGTTTGCACATTATACGTTCTTAGGATGCGAATTCCCATTGCATGTAAAATTTTTAAGTCTTCCTTTAATTGTATAATTGTAGGCTGCGTCGATCTTGATTTTTCTCGATAACCTCCATAAGAAATGGCTACATAATCTGGATTCTCTAAAATTTCAGCAGCTGTCATTTGCTCACTTGCTTGGTTCTTCATTTTTGATTTTTTATTATGATGAGTATTACATGACAAAACAACAGATGAGCCTATAATTAGTGCTATCATTTTTAAATTTAATTTCATGTATATACACTCTTAAATATTATTTTTTATATGTTAAACCATACCCAAAAGGATATAATGGTTTTGTAGTTGTATCCCAAAAATTTGGTCCGTATTTTTGATCAAAATCATGAATAGATGTTGGCCAAGAATGAGGTAGTTTACCCGAAAAATTAAAATCTCCAAACAATACTTCTGCAATTCCGTGCCCTTCAGAGCCGGGGAGCCAAGCCGCAACAAAAGCGTTTGATTGTTTTATTTGATTCGTCACTACTAAAGGTCTTCCTGAAATTAAGACTACAATCGTTTTTACTCCTTGTTTAGAATAGGTATCTATATATTGTTGATGTTTCTTGGTTAAAGTTAATTGTCTTGTATTCGATTCATGACCAATATCTCCAAAAAACTCTGCATAAGGGGTTTCTCCAACAACTACAATGGCAAGATCTGCATCATAATGAGCAGCAGAAGCCTCTTTATCATAGACAACTTTCCCTGAAGATTTATTTTTTATTCCCTCTAAAATAGTGGTTGCTCCTTTATAACTTTTTAATGAACCCTGCCAATTCACAGTCCAACCACCTGATTGTAACCCCGAATTATTAGCGTGTTCACCTACAACTACAATTTTTGAGGTAAGTTTACTAATTGGTAAAAGATTGTCGTCATTTTTTAATAAAACTAAAGATTCTCTGACTGCCTGTCTTGCTTTATCTCTGTGCGCTTTAGTACCAATTTTTGAGACGAAAGTTGCATCTGGAAAAGGATTTTTAAACAGTCCCAAACGAAATTTCTGTCGAAGAATTCTTCTTACAGCATCATCAATTCTAATTTTTGATACAACATTGGTTTCTACCGCTTTTTTTAGTCCTTTTTGAAAGAAATTTAGATCACCATCAACTGCCATTACCATATCTATCCCAGCATTAATAATCGCATTATTACCAAACTTCGAATACCCCTTCCAATCAGAAACAACGATTCCATCAAAGTTCATTTTGTTTTTTAAAGTATCCAAAATATACGATCTATTCGCATGCATAGAAATCTCTTTCATTGAATTGAATGAAGCCATAACTGCGCCTACATTTTCAGAAACAGCAACTCGATATGGAGGTAATAAACGTTCATTTATTTCTTGATCAGAAAGAGAAGTTTCTCCTCCTTCTATACCATAATCAGTAGCACCATCTCCGACAAAATGCTTGGCAGTAGCCATAACAGTTTTCGAGTCTGAAAGTGTTCCTTGGTGTCCTCTAACGGAAGCCTTAGTTAATAGAGATGTCAATGTTGTACTTTCAGAAAAAGCTTCATAAACTCTCCCCCATTTTTCATTAAAAGGAATCGCTATACATGGAGAAAACACCCAATTAAAACCTGTGGCTTGGGTTTCTATAGCTGTAATTGCTGCTATTTCTTTTACTAATAACGGATTAGCTGTTGCTCCTAATCCTATATTATGAGGAAAAATAGTCGCACCATTAAATGTATTTTGGCCATGAATTGCATCTACACCAATTAACAAAGGAATTCCTAATCGTGTAGAAAGTGCCTTCTTTTGTAATCTAATAAATTTTTGTTGCCAATCTCTTGCTGTTTCTCCAGGTATTTCCCCTTGTGTATGAATAATTGAACCTATAAACTTGGTGGCAACATCGTTTTCAGAAATATCAGAAAAGTGTCTTACTTGTGACATTTGTCCTATTTTTTCTTCTAAAGTCATCAACCCTAAAACAGAGTCAATTTTTTTCTCAATATTAATCTCTTTATTACTGAAAGTCTCTGAGGATTGATTACATCCACAAAAGACAAACAACAATAAGAAAAGAAATTTATATTTCTGAAAACGAATGGCCATTAATAATCCTTATTTTATAACTGAAACTTCTATTTTACTCACTTCTCCGGTTCTTTCAAAAATTAATTTTGAAGTATTTTCACCAAGAGTCAAATCATTTAATTCTTCAACACGATTATCTGTAAAAAATATTTTGATACTTTGTTCGTTCGTATTTTTATAAATAACTGGTATTTGACAATACGTAAAACAAAGTGACCCCTTCTCTACATCAATAGTGGTATGTTCTTTACTAATCGTTGTATAGTGGAACTTTTTAGCTGTCTGCACAAATTCACTTGCTCTTAATAATCTTGGATTGAAATTAATTTTTCCGTCCTTAACAAAAACACCTAATTCTCCTATCCTACTTAATACATCTTCTTTTACTTGACCAGTCATACCAGGCTGTTGTGCTCCTTTCCCTCCTGGTGTATGAGAATAAGGATCTGTTGGAAATGCCCCATATAATTCAGGAGATTTATGCACTCCAATACCTGCTTGAATTTCATAATAATGATCCAATAACCTACCTATTAATGCTTCGTCTTCATTATTTTTTACAGCCACTAAACAATTTTCTTGAACAGCTAATAATAATTTAGAAACCATATGCCAATAAATAGAACCAAGACCTTCATAACCAAAAAATGTTCCTGAACGTCCTGTAAATGCTTTATGATTAAAAACATCTTCAAAGATCTCCAATACCAATCCAGATTCTTTTTTAATTAAACCTGCATATTTTTTTGGTAAATTTTCAAATGCTTCTTGTAGACTGTTTGCATTGTTAAAATTTGCATTAAAATGATATGTTTCTGAAATATCTTTGTTAATGATTTGTGTATTTTGATCCTGGACCAATTGGGATAATAATTCAGATTTTTTAACAGCTGAGTCAGCAATCACATTTTTTTGATCAAAACGTGGTAACTCTTTGTTAGGGTATAAAATATAACTGTATTGATCTTCTCTAAACAACGCACTTTTTTTCATTCCATCTAGAACCTCTAAAGCTTCTTTTGAAGATAAATATCCAGCACTTAAAACAGCTACTTGCCCCTCAAGCATCTCAGGTAAATAAGTAACTGCTACTTCAGAATCATTCACCAAAGTCATTAAATTATACGAATGATATAAGTTATCTGCTCGTTTATTTGCTTTGATGGTGTGCTCTAAATATTCTTTCGTATTTGTAAAAAAGTCTAATAATTCTGTTTTAGTAATTGTTTTTCTGTCGCTAGAAAAGGAATTTGCATAAATTTGCATTCTATATTTACTTCCAGCTTTACCCAAACCATCTAAAACTGTTTTTCTGTCTTTATCCGTTACCTTTCCTGAAAGAATATGCTTGTTTTGTTTAAAGGTATTCACTACCGAATTAAAAAACACTGCTAATTCTCTAGAAATAAGCACTTGTTCGGTTGTAGATTTTACCACTACTTTTTCAAAAAAGTTGATAAAACGATTCAGATAGTTTAACGTTACCATCGAGACTCCGTTACCAACTAAAGCATTGTTTGCGTCATTCCATTCTGGACGTTGCGTATTTAACCAAATTCCACCCTCTGGAATAAAGTTTGAAATTTTAGCCAGCACTGTAGCTAATAATTTTTCTACTAAATTTACTTTATAAATAAAGAAATTTTTATCTCTTAGCAACGCACCGTCTACTCCAAGTTCTTCTCTCTTTGTTGTGATGACTGCATCTAAATCGAAATCAAAATCGATGGTATCTTTAGGGTTTTTTAAAGTATCCTCATAACTTTTAATTTTATAAGGTACGTTTGCATACACAAAAATGTCTTCCGAAAAACGTTTATCTAATTGATTTGGATAGTGGTTCTCAATAAACTCTAAAAACTTTAATAAATAAATTATTTGATGATCTCCCCAATAACCAATATATGACCACGGATCATTTTCTTCAATAATTTCCCAATCAAACCCACCTTTTGTTACTCTGTAAGGATTGTAACCGTCAAAAGTTGTTGCATTCAAGAACTTATGAATCATACTTTCTATAAACTCAGGATATGAATGTGCTAGTGTTTCCCAATTTTGGAAAATATCTCGCCAATTACCTTCATAATCTAAAATTTTTGAACCATCAACTTCACTTCTTGTATTGATTGAGAACTTATTCCAAGGCCTACTTGGATCACCGTGTCTTCTACTAAATTTTAACGGTAAATATTCGAAGCAAAGCCTTTTAAAGTTTTTATCTTCATCTTTTTCTGCTAGGTCTAGGATAAACTCTAAAGTGAATAGATCTGGCAACCCATTTAAAATAGCTTCTTTTTTCTTAAGTACTTTTTTATTTGCTTTTGCAATATAATTGGTGAAATCCTCCTTTTCTATGTTATAATCATCATCAAAAGTACCACCACGCATGATATTAAATAATGTATTTGCAAAGTGTCTTGTGTTTACTAAAGAATCATTTGTTACTTGCAGACCATCAGCAGCACCTGTTAATGCAATTAGTTTTTTTGTTCCCAGCTCAATGTCTTCTTGAATGATTTCAAGTAAATTTTGATCATTATTAATAGCTTTAGAAATTTTTTGAATATCTCCTATTGTTTGGTTTACATTTGCTACAAAATACCATTGCTTGGTTTCGTTTGCTTTTAAAGTTAAATCTGCACTTATAAAATAAGCCCCTTTCTCAGCTTTCACATCTACTTCTTGAGTTAGATTTTTCCCTTTTCTGAAATTATCTAATTGTAATGAAGACATTAAATAAGTTGGATTTTCAACTCCTAAAGACCAAACGATATTCGCTTTTAATGCTTCACTAGGTTCCGCTTTATCTACAATAATAGAACTCAGAGCATAAACACCGATACCTGAATCTAACTGTAATTCACTTTTCTTATATGCGTCTACTAAATTACTTCTTGAATTTTGTAAATCTGTTTCAACATCTGAAGGAAGGATATTCTGTAATCCATCTAAAAGAGTTATCTGTATTTGATCTGAAGAATTGTTGATGAATGTTGATTTTTTAACAAACCCATAGTTGTCTGTAGAACTCCATTGATATCTGAAGGTCACCCCTAAATCTTCATTAATTTCTTCAAAAACAACCTTATTCCCAAAAGTATTTTTATACAAATTTTGTTTTATTTCGTACAAGCCAACTTGTCTATGAGAGAAGGGTTCCCATAAATAAATATTTCCATTTTTTAAGACCTGAAATATCGCTTTACTTCCAGTAATATCTGCTGATTCTGTAATTTTATCATCAGTGTAATAAGGAAAAAGTGAATACTCACTATTCTTTCTACCAGCAGTAAGACCACCATTACTTGAGATAAACATCCAATGGTTTGAATCTGAAACGATGCTCATAAAAAAGGGCCTCATTTCATTACTATTTACGATTTTATAATAAGCTTCGTTCTCAAAATTTATCATTTCTCCCTTTACTTCGTGAGAACTAAAGTCTGCTTTATTTTTTCCTAGAAAAATACTCTTGTGTGTCATTTAAATTGGTCTTCTGTAAACTTCTACTGTTATTTTAAAAGAAGTTTGTGTTATTAATTAGTTTTATTGGAATACGTCAAAGTATTCAATCTATTTATTTTATTAATTAGTTATTGATCAAAAAATCCTTGTTTTTTTTGGCTTTTAAAATTGCATTTGATAATTGAATTTCACTGAAATATTCTGAAATAGAATCTGCAGTTACTGATGTCTGAAAGAGATTCAATTGATGTACTTGCTGTAAAATGTAATAAGCAGCTCTGGGATACAAAGTATACGATCCTTTGTCATTTGTTGGTCCTTTTGCACAAATACCAAACCATTCTTCATTCATGTTATTACTCCCTTTTTTAAAGTCAAACTCATGACCCCCACTTACCCAAGATGCGTTTGTATCGTGAATTGATAAGTTTTTTGTTTGCTTATATTTCCACCATCCATCACTAAATTGAAAGGTAAACCCCCCAATAGAGTTATTGGCTCTTCCAAGACCAGCAGTATTTTCATAAATTTCTTTCCAATTTTCAAGTAAAAAAATAGCTTGAGATTTCTGATCTTCTTTCTTTTCAAGTGCATGGTAAGCATCTGAACCAAACTCCGTAAACATGATTGGTAAATTCAATTCTTTTTGAACTCTTTCAAAAGCATCCCCAAAAGATTTTCCACGGTACATATTGACACCCAAAACATCAATGTCTTTGCATTCTTCCGCTATGATATCCAAGTACATTAGATCACCATTACAAATAGCAACAGGATAAGAAGATGTAATTTTTTTTATTCTAAGTGCAGTTTTGTTCATTAAGGCATACATTGCTCTTCCACTAGTATCTCCTATACGGCTCAATTGATCAGCATCATCTGGAAAATCTTCAGTTTCTGCACCGGACCAGAAAAGTCCGTAGTTGTTTTCGTTGCCCAAAAGGAATAACAATAACCCTGGTGTATTTTTATAAGTAGATGCCATCTTAGTAGCTTCTTCTATTAAAATTTTTTGTACATGTTCATTAGCGTAATCTGTGGCAGGGGTCCAAACTCCATTTATGGTGAGACCGTATCTTCCAAAAGAATGGTTGATCATGGTATAAATACCAAAATTTTCATAGATATAGGTAATCCATTTAGGTTGAATGCCTACATAGACACGTATCGAATTAACACCCATATCTTGTAACAATGACATTTCTGAATCTAATGCTAATTTGATAAAAGAATCTGTTTGATTCCACAAACTATAATCGTAGTTAGTTCCTATTGGAAAATAGTCCCAATTCATTCCGTTAATTATAAAATCTTTTCCATTTACAATTAACTGCATACCTTGATCATTAGTCAAAATAGATACAGACTCTTTTTGTGAAAAAGTATTTAAAACGAAAGAAAATATTAAAACCCTTAAGAAAAATAAGTTCATGAATTTTTCATCTTTAAATCTGTGTAATTACTAATTATAGCTACAATAGAATATTATTCTCTATGTTATAAATACACAAGTTTAAAAATAAGTTTAAAATTTATAAAAAGTAACAAAATATACCGCTACAAAAAACATACAAAAAATGAAAAATTAAATCTTCGACAATCACTAACTAATAGGGGCTATTGCTGATATTGTAGTTGAGTTTATTCAAAGATGTGTAACTAATGTATAGTTGTTTTAGAGAATCGAATGGCTTTTTAAGAAATAATAATAATAATATCTAAAAAAAATCATAATTATAACTGTTAAATGATCTTATTATAAACATTCTCTATAATCTGTCAATTTTAAAAAGGTTTTAAAAAGTAATTTTTTAATGAATCAAAAAAAAATAAAAAAAATAATAAGTTGTGAATTAAAATGAAATTAAAAAAGCATTTTATCTGACTAATAAAGGCTATAACAATTTAAAATTAGTTTATTATTAAACACAATTCATAAAACTTTTACAAGAATGAAAAGGCGAATTTATATTTTGACAACACTGTTTTTAATTCATAAAATTAATTTTGATATACACGAACATAATCTATCTCCATACTACTTTGAGTGAAGTTAGGATCAATATATCCTCCTAAATTTCCTCCCATAGCAACATTTAAAAGTATAAATTGTGGCTTATCAAAAGGCCAATTATTAGCATTTTTGTTTGCAGGACTGTAGGTATAATGAACAACATCATCTACGAAAAATTCAATTTTATCTTTTGTCCAATTCATACCATAGGTATGAAAATTTGTAGATACATCGTTTACCCTATTTAAAAAGTATACATAAGGAGTGTCATCATATCCTGATCTATTGTGTATGGCACTTGAGGTAACCCCTTGGTCTTTTCCTTTATGCTCCATGATATCAATTTCTCCACAATCTGGCCAACTTACAGTATCAATATTATCTCCTAACATCCATATTGCGGGCCAAGTTCCACGGCCTTTTGGTAGTTTCGCTCGAACTTCTACTCTTCCGTAGGTAAAAGTAAAGCGACCTTTTGTTTTTATTCTCGAAGAGGTATATTCGTAACCTCTATAAGTTTCTTGTTTTGCAGTAATTTTTAAAATACCGTCTTCAGAAGTTGCATTTGATCTGGTGTAATATTGTTCCTCGTTATTTCCCCAACCATAATTTTCACTACCAAGATCATAAGTCCATTTATCTGAAGAAGGGCTTCCCGTTTCATCAAACTCATCGGACCAAATAAGACCATCGGGACCTACTGGTGGTTCTGGGGTTATTGCAGTTTCATTGCTTGAACAAGAGATTAAAGTTAATAAAACTAGAGATTTGATTATTGTGTTTTTCATGATGTTTTCTTATTGTATCAAAAAATTTACAAACAAATTTAGTGACATTTTCTTACGTTTTAAAATTAAATTCGGAAAAATTTAGTGGGTCTATTCTTATTTAAACATGTTACGGTTAGCTTGGTTAAGTTGAAAGGAAATTACCTCAATTTATATTTTTTTTGGTATTTACGACCAGTATTAGCTATGTGATTGGCAATATTAAAACTGTTTACAAGTTTAAAAAAAATACCCGTACACAAATGTGAACGGGTATTAATATTTGTCAAACAAATACGATTAGTATACGTAAATGTTATCTATAAAGAAAGATTTATCTCCTGTTGCAGTTGCATCTGTACCAACTTCATATTTGATTTGATCAAGATTCCCTCCACTTTCAACAAATCCTGCAAAATCAGATAAAGAAATATCTACACTAGTCCATGCACCATTTTCTAGAGAAGCATCAAGACCTGTTTCGAAAGTTCCTCCATCGGCTTGTGTATTAATAAGAACAACTTTTAAAGCTGAAATATCAGCAGAATATATATCCATATGAATCATTGTCTTACCAGTAAGGTCAACTCCTGAAAATGCATTTCCTTGGTAATTCAATTGAGAATATCCAAGTATTTTATTTCCATCCAAATCAATTTCTGAATACTGAGTTGTTTGACCCCAATTTGGATACGGATCCCAAGATTCTGGAGCAGTATAAGAATCACTGTAAATAGAAGTAACTTCTGACTGAGCTTTCGTTGGTGCTGCTGGAGCAGTATCTGGTGTTGCTACTACAGGACATCCGTTCGCTGCTTCACCAGCAATATTTGGACAATCATCATCAATATCAAGAACACCATCTCCATCAACATCTGTTGTTGGAAGTTGCGCACCTGCAGAACCAACTCTAGCAAATTTAAATTGCCAAAAACCTGCTCCCATCTGAATATGAACAGTCAATTGGTTTTTGTCATCAGATATAACTGCACCACTATAAGTAAGGCTTTCTTTCGCTTGTGCTGGATCTTTAAGTTCAACACCATTTGCTACTCTAGAAATACCTAAGAATGCTCCCATACCGTCTATAGTAATAGTACCATCTTCAGTATTGTGAGACCATGTAGCTGTTGCAGTTCCGTCAAAAGGAGCTAAGGCAGCACCACAACCTTCTGCGTCTACAGAATCCCAAGCACCTTCTAACCAAGTTTCATCTCCTAAAATATTGTGAAAAGACATGTCATCTTTAAATTCATAAATATCATCAAAGAAACATGCTCTTGATTTTAAATCAGAAAGTGAATTTGCCCACCATTGACCACCAGCTGCATAAACTTCCATAGTTTCTCCTACCCATAAAGCTCTTGCCTCATGTAAAAGAACCCATTGACCAACTAGGTCTGATTGCTCAACTACAACATTGTATGCTGTTGTTTTAACTACGTCATCTGCACCTGCAGCAGAAGCAGTAACAGTAATGTTGTAAGTTCCAGATACTGGAGGGTATGTATAAGAAACTGCAGGCCCTACTGTTGCTATAACATCGTCAGTAGCATCAGTTCCAAAATCTACAGAATAACTTGTAGCACCAGTTGCAGTAGGTAAAACAGAAACAATGTTTCCTGAACCAGATGCATCTACACTGAAATCTAGATTGCTGATGGTTATACTAGAACCACCGCCTGTATCATCATCACTATCACTAGAACATGATACAATTAGTAAACTTGCAAAAAGCAAGAAACTCATTTTTTTTAATAAACTCATAATTTTTGTTTTTATTTAATGTTAATTAACGTATTCAACAAGTTGTTTTTTACAACTTGTATTTTTTAATATCCTGGATTTTGTCCCCATGTACTTAGCGCATTTGCTAGCTCTAACTCTACTAGAGGAATTGGAAATATTTCATTTTTGTTTTCATCAAAATTAACTGCAGTTTCTGCAGTTTGATCTGGTCTGGTTGCATTGTAATTATCAAAAGCTGCTTTTGCCTTACCAGTTCTTACCAAATCGAAAAAACGGTGTCCTTCACCTGCAAATTCTAAACGTCTTTCATCAGCAATAGCTGTCAATAAATCTGATTCTCCATTGTAAGGATAATCGTGAGA